>ERZ1023981.50-NODE-50-length-44325-cov-24.348701_pt1 | contig 44325 bp, 34 predicted proteins | sample MGYA00380435_ERZ1023981 | MGnify/ENA primary metagenome ERZ1023981 (study PRJEB33179, sample SAMN07449057) | human gut metagenome | biome: Human-gut; feature: Human associated habitat; material: Faeces | host: Homo sapiens | place: India:Kasaragod | collected...
TCCAACGAACGTGACAGGGTAATCATATTCAGCGACGTATCCCTATAACCCTTGGTAGCACACCATTCATCCAACCTCTCACGGATGATCTTCTGCCGCCTTTCTGAAAGCTGCGATTGTAAAGTTTCTTCTCTGTCATCAAGTTCAATGAAGCCCAGAAGTATGCGAGCTATTGATTTATGACACACCCTCCTTCTTGTTGTTGGTAAATATAGGTCATGTTGTTGAAAGAGATAGGTCATGTTGTTGAAAGAGATAGAATCTGTTGCTGGAAGAGATAGGATAAGTTGTTGAAAGAGATAGGATAAGTTGCTGGAAGAGATAGGATATGTTGTTGAGACAGTCAGTATCTTCGGCCGCACAACAGCTGTTGTGCGCTTGCATAACAGCTGATATGCGCATGCACAACAGCTGTTGTGCATGCGTTGCCCAACTGTTATGCACCAACTATTGTCCAGACTTATGGCACACCCCCAACAAAAAAAGGGGATGCACCTTCCTCACGGAAGCCATCCCCATATTGGTCATATCAACATAAAATTTTAATTTATATAAGAGAGATTTTCTTCTAATTCAATGAAGTAACAAAACTACATAGTTGCTTATTTCTGATTACATGAACTGCTTCAACTCAGAGAGATTTCTCTTCTCAGAAGTACCGTCCTTGTAAGTTACCATGAAGTAATCGTGAATTGACTTGCCATTCTTGAACTGAACGACAGCTACACCGCCTTCACGGAGCTGGAGTGTGAAGTAGCCTTCGCGCTTGCCATTAACATACTTGCCATGCCACTTCTCCTTACCATTCTTATAATAGGTAGTAACCTCACCATTAAAGATAGTATTGCGATCGTTGCCGAGGTCGATAAAACTATAACCACCTTCAGCACGGAGATTACCGTTCATATAGAAGTCCTGGAAAACGTCCTTCTTGTTAAGGCCTGAACCAGTAGTCATCAGCAGTCTGTAATAACTAGCCTGATCTGCACTGGTTACATTGCTCATATTTTCTGCATAGAAAATAGTGTCAGCTACAACTGTTGCATTCTCTACGTGCTTACGACCGAAAGCTGCTATGGTCATCAAAGCCATCAATGAGAATAATATCATTCGTTTCATATCGTTTATTTTTAGGATGTTATTATAATTGTCTTTGTTTCTTTTTCTGGTGCAAAGATACAACGATTTCCGAAAAGTTCATAATTCCTTAACGCTATTTTATCTTATTTTTTGGTCAAGTTATACTTTTTGCTTTAGAACGCACACAATCTTACAATTTGCAATTTCACAGCCTAAAAATTCGCATATTGCACGAAGGTACACCTTACAAAACGCCATTTTCATGGAGCCAAGTTTACAAAATGTAACTGAATTGACATACATCAAGAAGATGGAAGCACAAGTTTTTTGGCATTTCGAGAAACTTTTTCAGGATATTTCTCGCCTATCTTCTTTTATTTTTGTATTTTTGCACGAAAATATATAATATAAGGTACGCGCATGAGAAAAATTCTTTATTTCATGATCGCCCTCACCGTCCTCAGCTTTGCATCATGCAAGGATACAGAAGGCTCTATCGGCGACCCTATCAGATCCAACGGACAAGACCGTGACACAGATATCATTACAGGCGATGATTATGTCTATCATCTGCCTGTCATCTTCCATGTCTTCTACAATAACACCACGCAATACATCGAATATACCCGCCTCAAGGAGATTCTCTCCAACGTGAACGAACTTTATCAGGGTGATGTATACAACTATCAGATGGATACCATCCCGAGCGAGAACCTGCATATCCTGTTCGAACTGGCTGAGAAGAATGAGAGCGGCAAGAGACTCAGTACACCGGGTGTGGAATATATCAAGGTTTCAGAATCGGAGTTCGACTGTGAGAGCTTCATGAAGGACAAGAATTATGTAAAGTACTGCTGGGACCAGAACAACTATATCAATGTGATGGTATATGCCTTCAAGAAGACCGATAAGAACAGCACCACGCTGGGCATCAGTCATCTGCCTTATCAGGTAGGCGGCTATCCACAGATAGATGGTTTGAGCAATGGCAAGAACTATCCGCTGAGCAAACCGGGCAAATTTCCGTATTGCGTTTCGCTCAATTCAATCTATGTGGGAAGAGAGAATGAAGGAACCCGGTATACTACAGATAAGAATCATAAGGGATATACCTACAATACCACAGACCCGAATGCTACGCTGGCTCACGAATTGGGACATTATCTGGGTCTCTTCCACAGTTTCTCAGAAAAGACCGTGAAAGACAAATCAGAGGCTGCCGATGATGATGACGACTCAGACTATTGCGATGACACACCAAGCTACAACCGAATAGCATACGGCAAATGGCTGACAGAATATGTCAGCAAGGCACAAGCCATCAAGAAGGATACCACGCTCAGCATGCGAGAGCTTGCCAAACGCACCAACAGCAAGGATGGGGAATGGCAGTCAGACAATCTGATGGACTACAGCATCTGTTACAGCATGCGTTTCACCCCAGAACAGGCAAACCGCATCCGTCAGGTTCTGTATTACTCGCCCCTGATACCGGGTCCGAAGAAGATTCGTCCGAGAACCCGTGCATGGGATGAGATGCCGGAAACGGAAGATGACCTCCCAATCCGATATGCCAAGGAGAAGGCTGTCAGCATCAAGGACATCCGGATACTGAAGGCTGAGAAATAGCAAAATCAGAAAAAAGAGTATTAAAAGAAACAAGAAGAAAATGAAATATACAATCAAGGCTCCACGCCAACTCAATGCAAGTATCAACTTGCCAGCTTCCAAGAGTATCAGCAACCGTGCATTGGTAATCAATGCCATGGCGGGATGCAAGTTGCAGCCCCACAACCTGAGCGATTGCGATGATACAGAAGTCATCATTGCGGCACTGCGCGATATGCCTGATGTCATCAACATCAAGGCTGCCGGTACAGCCATGCGCTTTATGACCGCCTATCTTTCAGCTACACCGGGCGAGCATACCATTACAGGTACCGAGCGCATGCAGAACCGCCCTATTGCTATCCTGGTAGATGCCCTGCGCTACCTCGGAGCTGATATACAGTATGAAAAGAAAGAGGGCTATCCTCCACTCCACATCGTTGGTAAGCCATTGGAAGGCGGACATCTCGAAGTGGTGGGAAACATCAGTTCGCAGTATATCTCGGCACTGCTGATGATTGGTCCTATCCTGAAAAACGGTCTGGAACTGAAGCTGACGGGCGAGATAGCATCACGTCCTTACATCGACCTCACGCTGTGGACGATGCAGAACTTCGGAGCCAGTGCCGAATGGACCGATATGGATACCATCACCGTAAAGCCACAACCTTACAGCTGCGTAGCCGACTACACCATCGAGAATGACTGGAGCGCTTCTTCTTACTGGTATGAAATGATGGCGCTGAACGGAAACCCTGATTCTGAGGTAAGACTCGAAGGCCTGTTCGACAGTTCCAAGCAGGGCGATTCTGTCGTGAAATACATCTTCAGTCTGCTGGGCGTGAAATCAGAATTTGAGAACCGTGATGTTCTTTCTCCTGTCAAGTTGAAAGTCCAGCGTTGTCTCTTGCCTCGTTTCGACTACGATTTCAGCGGTTCTCCAGACCTGGCACAGACCATCGTTGTAGCCTGCTGTGCCCTGGGCGTAAAGTTTAAGTTCACCGGCCTTGCCAGTCTCAAGATCAAGGAGACCGACCGCATCGAGGCATTGAAGAAGGAGCTGAAGAAGGTGGGTTACGTGATTTATGACGAGAACGATAACACGCTGATTTGGGATGGCGAGACTTGCGAGCCTACTTTTGAGCATATCGACACCTACGAGGATCATCGCATGGCACTTGCCTTCGCCCCTCTTGCCTTCAAGTTCCCTCAGATAGAAATCAACAATCCTGAGGTAGTGAGCAAATCCTATCCTCATTATTGGGAAGACCTGAAAAAGGTGGGATTTGAGATAGTTGAAAGTTAATAGTTAATAGTTAACAGTTTATGCTATATTTAGTTTTGGCCCTGGTGGTCCTAGGCTTGATAAGCGCCATTTTCGGCATCATTTCTCATCGCAAGGGAGAGGATGAAGAACCGCTGCAAGAAGGAGTTTCGTGCAATACATGCAACGGAGAGAACTCCAAATGCGAACAGGAATGCATGATGGAAGCCGCCACCAAGGAAATAGAATACTACGATGACGAGGAACTAGACCGGTTTGCAGGAAGAGCTGCCGACGACTATACCGATGAGGAAGTAGAGGAATTCTCGGAAGTGCTCTATACGATGCAGCCAGACGAAGTGGCGGGATGGAACCGAAGTCTGATACTGAGAGGCATCAACCTGCCTAACCAGATAAAGGACGAAGTCATCAGTTTTTTAAGTTAAACATGCAATGCGCAAAGTTCAAAGTTCAAAGTTCAAAGTAAAGACATGGATATACTGCAATATACATTTTTTCAGAACGCGCTGATTGGCGCCCTACTGGCAAGTATCCTGTGCGGCTTTGTAGGCACCTACATCGTCACACGCCGGCTGGTTTTCATCAGCGGTGGCATTACGCATGCCTCTTTTGGCGGCATCGGTATCGGCGTATTTGCAGGCATCAACCCCATACTCTCTGCTATGGTATTCGCCATTTTGAGTGCCTTCGGCGTGCAATGGGTATCACGGAAGAAAGATGTGCGCAAAGACTCAGCCATCGCCATGTTCTGGACCCTGGGCATGAGCGTGGGCATCATCTGCTGCTTCCTTACTCCGGGATTCATGCCCGACCTGCCCTCTTTCCTCTTCGGAAGTATACTTGCCATCGACAGCACAGACCTCTGGCTTCTGGCAGGTCTTACCCTGTTTGTAGCATTGCTGTTCACCTTTCTGCTGCGTCCTATCCAGACCATCGCATTCGACAGCACCTTTGCCAAATCGCAACATCTGCCGGTTACAGCAATAGAATATATGATGATGACGCTCATCGCCATGACAATCGTGGCAACCATCAAGATGGTGGGCATCGTACTTGCCATCAGTCTGCTCACCATACCACAGATGACAGCCAACCTCTTCACCTACAGCTACAAGCGCATGATAGGAGCCAGCATCGTGATAGGCTGCATCGACTGCATCGTGGGCCTCTATGCCAGTTATCTGCTCAATGTGCCATCAGGTGCAACCATCATCTTCGTCAGCATCATCCTGTTTGCAGCTGCAAAGATACTGGCAGCCAGAAAGCACTAAGGCTTTCACACGCTCTGAAAGAAAAATTTTAAAATAAAGAAGAAACTTATGTTGAAGCATTTCCCATTCAGAAACCTCTTGCCAGCTATGGTTGTCCTTGCCTTTGCAATGACCATGGCAGGATGCTCTACGCAGAAGAATACGGCGAAGAGCAGATGGTGGCATGCCTTCAACGCCCGATACAACACCTATTATAATGGTACCGTAGCCTATATCGAAGGCTCGCTCGAAAAGGAAAACGGAAATAAGGACAATTACTCTGAAATGATTCCTTATTATACGGTTGGCAACAAGAACAGCCGCGAACTGGGCAAGTCGAACTACGACCGCGCCATCGAGAAATGCGAGAAAGCCATTCACCAGCATAGCATCAAGCGCCGCCCGGTATGGGACAAGAAACGCCGCAAGACTGCCAAAGACCTGGAATGGCTGCATCGCCGTGAATATAATCCGTTCCTCTGGAAGGCATGGATGCTGATGGGCCGTTCCCAGTTTTTTGAAGGCGATTTCCAGTCGGCAGCAGCTACATTCGCCTATATGAGCCGTCTCTACGCTACCCAACCCGGCATTTACGGCAAGGCACGTGCCTGGCTCGCCAAGAGTTATCTCGAATCGGGCTGGATATACGATGCCGAAGATGTAATCCGTAATATCGAGCGCGATTCCATCCACTGGCGTGCCCAGAAGGAATGGGACAAGACCTATGCCCTCTACTATCTGAAGACCGGACGCTATCAGGAGGCCGTTCCGTATCTCCGCAAAGCCATCGGCTATGAGATGCGACGCAAGCAGAAAGCCCGCCTCTGGTATCTGATGGGACAGGTAGAAGCACAACAGGGACACGCCCAGAATGCCTACCGTGCTTTCAAGCATGTCATCCGTCTCAATCCGCCTTACGAACTGGAGTTCAATGCCCGCATCTCCATGACCGAGGTACTGGCAACCAACAACTCCCGGAAGATGGTATCCAAATTGAAGCGAATGGCTGCGAGCGACAAGAATCAGGAATATCTCGACCAGGTTTATTATGCCATCGGTAACATACATCTCAACCAGGGCGATACCCTTCAGGCTATTGCTGCATACGAAAAAGGTGCTGCGAAATCAAGCCGAAACGGAGTTGAAAAAGGTGTATTGTTGCTGCATCTGGGCAATGTATACTGGCAATGCCACCGATATGGCGATGCCAAGCGATGCTATGATGCTGCCATCGGACTCCTAGACCAGGACCGCAAAGACTACAAACAGCTCTCCGACCGTTCGAAGGTTCTCGATGAACTGGTGCCTTATACCGACGCCATCCATCTGCAGGACTCCCTGCAATCGCTTGCCCGCATGAGCGAAACAGAACGGAATGTCGCCATTGACAAGGTGATAGATGCCCTGAAAAAGCAGGAAAAGGAAGAAAAGAGAAGACTTGCCGACCAGGAATTGGCAGAAAAACAAGACAACCCAAGTGCCGGCAGAAACAACGGCAATGGTAATAACAGCAGAAATAACAGGAATCAGGGAAACAGCAATGCCTCATCCGGCTTCGGAAACGGAGCCATGGGCAACGGCGGTTTCGGCAACACCAATAACTGGTATTTCTACTCCCAATCTGCCGTAGCCCAAGGCAAGCAGCAGTTTGAACGCCTCTGGGGTAAGAGAAAGAACATAGACAATTGGCAGCGGAGCAACCAGACCGTAGTAGCCGATGCCAAAGGTGTAGAAGAAATGACCGACGAGCAGCGCGATTCGCTCCTCAACGAGGCACAGAAGAAAGACCTTGAGAAGGAGAAAGAGAAGAACCTGAGTGCAGAAGAAGATCCGCATCAGCGTGCCTACTATCTCGCTCAGATTCCGCTCACCGAAGAGAAGATGGCAGAAAGCAATCAGATTCTGGACGACGGTCTGCTGCATGCCGGCATCATCCTGAAAGATAAGCTTGATGATCTGGACGAAAGCGAACGCATGTTGCAGCGACTGGTGAAGAAGAACGCAGCATACGAACATCTCGATGATGCCTACTATCACCTCTACCTGCTCTACAACATCAGGAAGCAGCCAGCCATCGCCAGCCGCTATCTCGACCTGTTGAAAGCGAATTATCCGGAGAGCCAATGGACCGCCCTGCTCACCTCTCCTTATTATGAGGAAGATGCGAAGATGGGCATTCATCTCGAAGATTCACTCTATGCTGCCACCTACGATGCCTTCAAGGCTAACCTATATAATAAGGTGGTACACAACAGGACTATCTCAGACAAGCGCTATCCTGAAGGAGCCAACCGCGACAAGTTCCTCTTTATCGGCGGACTCACCCAGCTCCACGAGGGTAATATCCAGGCTTGTCTCGATGATATGCAGCAGGTGGTAGAGAAATATCCGAACAGCCGACTCAGCGAAATGGCGGGAATGATTCTCAACGGAGTGAAAGCCGGCAGACAGCTCAAGGGCGGCACATTCGACCTGAGCAATGTATGGTCGCGCCGCAACGCCGTACTCAATGATGATGTCAAATCCAAAGCAAAGGTATTCAGCATTGAGCGCAACGAGCCGTTCGTCTTCATGCTCGCCTACGTTCCTGATTCTGTAAACGAGAACCAGTTGCTCTTCGAGATGGCGAAATATAATTTCACCTCCTATCTCGTGCGTAATTTCGACCTCGTCATCGATGAGCAGAATGGTCTGCACCGCATGCAGGTAAAGGGCTTCCGCAATTACGATGAAGCACGCCAGTATGCCAACGACATCTACCAGCATCAGGCCATCACCCAGCTCCTCTCAAAGGGAGCCCGAGGCATCGTCATCAGCGAGCCAAACCTCCTGCTGCTGGGCACCAGTCTGAGCTACGACGATTATACCCTCTTCTATACCCAGCATCTGGCGCCGCTGAAAATCAGCAAGAACCCACTGCTTGAAGAACCGGAAGAAATCATCCAGCAGGAAAAGACGGATGATACAGAAGAAAATGAAGAAGAAACCGGAACTTTGGAAACAGGAACTACCGGTGAAATAGAAACCGGAACTACCGGAACTTTAGATAATGGTACGACCGGAACTTTCAGTAACGGAACTACCGGAACATCCGAAAACGGAACAACCAGAACCCAGGGAACCGATGCGGATATAAAGGAAGAAAAAGCACCAAATACAACTTTCGACAACGACGACAGTCTGGATTTGGACAGTGAAGAATATGATTTAGATGGATTTTAGTGAATAGTTATCATGTTTAAAAAGACAGAAACAGAACTTATCCTTCAACTCAAAAAAGGATCTATGAAGGCATTCGATGAGATCTACGGGCTATATGCCCGCAGACTCTTTGCCTTTTGCCTGAAATACACCAAGTCGAAGGAGAATGCCGAAGAAATCATGGAAGATACCTTCGTATGGCTCTGGAACAACCGAAACACGCTGGAAGAGGCAGAAAGCGTAAAGCCGCTACTCTTCCTCAGAGCCAAGCATTACCTCATCAACGCCTACAGGAAGGTCATCAATTCGCCCGTGTACGAAGACTACATGGATTACCTTGACCATCACAACAGCACCACTGCAGACAGTCAGTTGGAGTATGATGATTTCGTCAGACAACTCAACCTGATGCTTGCCAAGCTACCCAAGACGCAGCAGGAAATCATCCGACTCTCCAAGTTGGAGATGCTCAACAATCAGGAGATTGCCGAGAAACTCAACTATAGTGAACAGACCGTAAAGAACCAGTTGTCGATGGGTTTGAAGCAGCTCCGACAGCTTATCAGCAACCGCACCAACCTGATGTGGCTCTTGTTTTTAGTATAATTTAACGGTACATTCTCTACCGAACCATGTATAACCTAAAAAAGGATTGTTTTATGTTAGACGACATCAAGAATAGTACAGACTTAGCTAATCTGAAGGAACGGATCAACAACTGTTCAGATGAAGAATTAGCAGCAGCCATGGAAGAGGAATGGCTGCACGGCATCATCCCGGATAGCGGTATCTCAGACGAAGATTTGGCACGTATCAAGGCCGAAATTCATGAACAGATAGGAACCCGTAAGCAATTCACCCTGAAGCGCGTCCTCAAGTGGACCCAGATAGCGGCAGCTATTGCCCTGCCTATCTGCATGGTGATTATGGGAATGATGTATAAGGAAAACAAGCAATATGCCGCGATTCCGCTGACAGAAATCACCACCCAGGAAGGCGAACAGGTGAGCATCACCCTGCCCGACAAGAGTGTGGTAGCGCTCAATTCGCTCTCCAGCATCAAGTATGCACCACAGGATTTCTGCAAGGACAATCGCGAGATTGAATTTGAAGGCGAGGCTCACTACAAGGTAGCCAAAGACGCCCGACATCCGTTCATCATCCACATGCAGGGAATGGAAATCAAGGTATTGGGTACTGAGTTTAACGTCATCAACAGAAAGAAAGAACAGACAGCAGAAGTTGCGCTGCTCAACGGTAGCGTGATGCTCACTTCCCTTGCCAACGGCAGCACCTATACGATGAAGCCAAACGAAATCGTAGTGGTGAACAAACAGACAGGAAAGATGGATATCCGCGAAACATCGCATATCGAGGATGCCTGTGCATGGCAGAAGAAGCAGCTGGTATTCCGTGATGCATCGCTGGGCAGAGTCATCAGAAGCCTGGAGAAGAATTACGGAGTAGAGATTGCTGTAGAAATGGATACCATCGAACCTTTCACAGGAACCTTGCCGAACAACAGCCTCACCGAGGCGCTGCAGATTGTCTCTGAAGCCTATCAGGTGAAGTTCAGCAAGACACCAGCCGGAAAGTATGTTTTGAGATAATAAAAAGTAAGCCTTTGAGCTATCATTTCCGATACGCTCAAAGGCTTTTTTATTTAGGTCTTAAGATGTGCCAAATCCCGTTGGCATGACGTTTAACACAGGAGATTATCGTTTATTTTCCATAATCATTGTACATCATAATCAGGCAAGCGGCACTCCAGCTGAAGTGGGAAGCCTGCATTGGCTTGCCGGTATGCGTGTCATAATTCTCATAGATTGGGGTACCTGCCGAAATGCCCTGCAAGTTGCGGAACACCTGGTCGGTATAGGCATCCGCCTTCTTCTTCTCACCATAGTTGCGATAGCCCTTGATGCCATAATAGGTCTGGTCGAGCCAGATAGGACCGCGCCAGTAACCCTGCGGATTGTACTTCGGATTATCGGCTGCTATCGTCGGGAATGGGATGAAGGTAGAAAACTTCTTCTTATTGTCGAGCAACTTTCTTGCCTTGGCAAACTGCTTAGGCGTTGCTATGTTCGCCCAGAAAGGAATATAGCCCTCACAACCAGCCTCACGAACAAAACTTCTGCCGGCATCCAAACGGCGGTCGTAGAAGAAGCCATCTTTCTGGTCAAAGAAATAATCGGCAACCAGTCCACGATAGTCAGGCAAGTCGAAAGGCTCGCCCAGCAATCCGGCAAATTTCTTGAGCAAGGTATACTCCAGCGAGAGATAAGCATTCAGGTCAACGCTCTCCTGATCAGTACTCCATGCATCCTTGCCGTTCTGCAACATCTTGGTGCCGTCGAAACGGATGGCATTATCCATACCGCTCTCCCAGGCAGCTGCCTCCAGAGTGCCATCAACCGAACCGAACTCACACATGTGGTTCTTGTCGTGATCTCTCTTCTCATACCACCATTTGTGATATTTCAGGAGTTTCGGATACATCTCCTTTACGAAAGCCAGATCCTGGGTATGCTCGTAAATCTCGTTCACCGCCCAGGCTGCCAGAGGAGGCTTACTGTCGCGGTAGTTGTTCTCTGAAGCATCCGGATAGATGCAGTCGATAATCATGCCGTCTGGCTGCTGGTAGTCGAACATCACGCGGATGTTATCCTTCGCCAACTCCGGGAAGAAGGAAGCCATACCGGCTGAGAAACGCCAGCAGTCCCATGCCCAGCAACCTACGAAATAGCCTACAGCATGACTTGGCACGATGCCGTCATGATACAGGGCACCTCGCTTGGCACGCCAGTTGGAAAGCAGGGTGACGATGGATTTCGCAGCCACCCGGTTGTATTCTGCAGGCATATCATCACGGATTACCTTCTCCAGATAACCGTTCCAGCGCTTCTCGTTTTCATCGAGTGCTACCTTCGGATTGGCAAGCAGACTGGCTGTATGCACATGCTGAACCGAAGCCTCGGTATCCTGCTCTACCAGCGAAATGGCGATGGTAAGCTGCTCTACACCTCCTGGCACGGTAGCCAGATAGTTATGGTCGGTATCAGTCACCTTAACCTCCTGAGGAAAGTCGATAATGACGCGTTCACCGTAGAAGTCACCGATGGTAACACGGTTCTTGCAACGTGATACATTGGCGCGGGTACTGATGCTGTCGGCAGTAAACGTGAACGGGACCTTGGATGGATTGGTAACTGTAAGCAACGCCGTACGGGCATCTACAAACTGCAGACTCTCATAGAAATCGGCACCATCCTTCTTCAGACTCATTCTGATTTCGCCCGGATAATAGCTCTGTTCCTGCACGGTACCACCAATGAGAGATACCAGCGAACGGGCATACCAGTTGCGGTAATAGATACTGAATGGTCCGCAGAAGCCTGCGGTAGGTTTCTCCTTCTCTGAGAGGGTAAAACCCATCCATGAACCCATATCCGTGAAGCATCCGTTATGACGGCGGGGAGCCCCCGGAGTCAGCTGGATGTCAAGAATATCCTTATACTCCTGTCGGGTGGTCTGTGCCATGCAGTCCATAGACAGCATGGCAAGCCCCATAGTCAATATAGCTATAGACTTAGTCTTCATATCGTTTATTTTAAGTTCTTAATAGTAAAGCTATAGCTCCACTCCTTTGGTGTGATGGTATATTCCGGATGCACCATAGCGCCCCAGGTATTATCACCACCAACACCCATCTGCAAATGGTCGATGTTCACCCATACCATGTCCTTCTTGTCAACACAGCCGCCATGACGGTGCTCGATGGTAGAAGGAACATAGAGGAGATTATCCTGTGGGAAGTTCCAGGCACTTACGCTCAATGGCTCAGCACCTTCCACCCTGATACCGGCTCCAGCCTTCGAAGCGAGGGTGAACCAGCGTACATCACACTTGTTGGCGGTTTCCTGTGCTCTTACGTATGGATGATACTGCTCCCATACGCTGGCAGAATACTTACCGATGAGGTAACCGCTCTTACGGTCGGCATAGTTCTCCTGCGGACCTCTACCCAACCAGGTCATCTGGTCGTAGTCGCCTTTCAGAATCATGCGCATACCGAGACGAGGCATCTCCGGCAGAGCCTTGTTGCCAGGCATGAAGTGCATGTTCACCTCTACATTTCCATTGGCAAGCATCTGATAGGTAATCTGCATCTGAGATTCCTGCTCTGGCATATCGAAGTCTGCTGTGACGGTAGCCTTCTGGTTGTCAGCCTGGGTCTTGATGCTCTTCAGTACCATCTTCTTTCCTGCCTCACGCCAGGTAGCGCAGCGTTCCTGAGTGCCATTAGCCACATCGTTGTCGGTAATACCGCGCCAGAAGTTTGGCTGCAAGCCTGCCAGCAGCATTTCCTTGCCGTCATATTTCAGTGAGGTCATCTCGCCGGTCTTCTTAGAGAAGCTGATGCTGAAATCCTGGGTCTTTCCCTGGATGGTGATGGCATCTTCTGTCTCGGTTTTCTCTATCTGTCCGCTTACCTGTTCCTGAGCCTTTTCCAGTCGTACAGGCAGCTGCATCTGCTCGATGGCTACCTCGTGACCTGCAGGAACGGCTCCGATAGCCTGCTTGCTGAAGGCGCGCAGGGTGAGGAAGTATTCCTTGTTGTCGGCAGCTGGAAGAGTGCCCATCGGTATCTCCATCTCCTTCGTCTGATGAGGCAGGAGGGTTGGGAAGTTCATCTTGCCGCTTCTGATGGTTTCGCCGTTGGCTTCTACTGCCCAGAAGAGTTGATAATTGTCAAGCGTGGTATAGTCGAATCGGTTGGTTACCTTGATGCGGTTCTGCATAAAGGCTACTGGCTCGAAGGCGATGTTCTGGTAAACCTTCTTCACCTCCCAGATATGTGGATGCAGCGAGCGGTCGGCTGCTACAAGTCCGTTGGCACAGAAGTTAGAATCGTTTACTACGCCTACGAATCCCATATCGCCACCATAAGCCCAGTATTTGTGTCCCTTGTCATCGGTCTTGGCGATGGTCTGGTCTACCCAGTCCCAGATGAAACCACCCTGCAACTGGTCGTATTTGTAAATCAGATCCCAGTAATCCTTGAGGTTACCCTCGCTGTTACCCATGGCATGGGCGTATTCGCAGAGTATCAGCGGACGCTCATCACGCTGGTTGACATGGCGGCGCAAAGACCAGATGCGGGCATACATCGGACAGTAGATATCCGACTTGGCGTAGTAACCGCCGCCCTCATACTGTACCGGACGGGTTGGATCCATCGCCTTGCTCATATCATAGAGTTTCTCGAAACTCTTGCCATATCCGCTCTCGTTACCCATAGACCAGATGATGATGGCGGTATGGTTGCGGTCGCGCTTGATCATGCGGTACATGCGGTCGTGGAAAGCAGGATACCAGTCTTCTCTGTCTGCCAGCTGCTTGTATTCAGTATCCAGGATACCATGACACTCGATGTTTGCCTCGCCCACCATGTAGAGACCATACTTATCGCAGAGCTGATACCACTCTGAATAGTTTGGATAGTGAGAGGTACGCACGGCATTGATGTTGAACTGCTTCATCATCTTCACATCCTTCACCATCTCACCGATGCTGAGGGTTCTGCCGTGTACGGCATTGTGCTCCTGTCGGTTTACACCCTTGATGGTGATGGCAACACCGTTTACCAGAAGCTGTCCGTTCTTCATTTCGATGGTACGGAAGCCGAAAGGCTGAGCCACACTCTCCTCTACTCTACCATTCCTGTCGGTAGTATTGATGACGAGGGTGTAGAGATAAGGGCTCTCGGCACTCCAAGGCTGCACGTTCTTCAACAGCTTTTCGAAATGAATCAATGTATCAGCAGGTGAGGTGATGCTCTGGATTTGTTTGAAGAGAGATTTACCTGTTGCCGAAAGCACTTTCACCTCAACCTTCTGACCCTTCTGTGGATTGAGCATATTCACATCGAGTGTGAAATTGCCATCCTTATATTGATTGATTAGTTTATTTCCCAATACGTAGTCGTTCATTCTGCTCTTAGGACGAGCCTGGATGAACACATTGCGCTCTATGCCGCTATACTTCCAGTAGTCCTGGTCTTCCAGATAACTGCCGTCGCTGAAGCGGAACACCTTCATGGCAAGGCGGTTCTTGCCCTTCTTCAGGAACTTGGATATATTGAAGTGGGCAGGCAGACGGCTATCTTCACTATAACCCACCATCTTGCCGTTGATCCAGAGATAGAAGGCAGATTCTACACCTTCGAAATCCATGATTACATCCATGCCCTTCCAGTTTTCAGGCACGGTAAATTCGTGTACATAATGTCCTACAGGGTTGTAATCCTGTGGTACGAAAGGAGGATTTGCCTTGAAAGGATAGGTTACATCGGTGTAGATTGGCGCATCGAAGCCCTGCAACTCCCAGCTGCCAGGCACATTGATGTTCTGCCAATCGTTTACATTATAGGATGTCTTGAAGAAATCGGTCAAGGCAAGACTCGGATTCTTCACCAGTTTGAATTTCCATACACCATCCAGCGAGCGGCGGCGCTCATTCTGGGTATTCAACTGGAAACGGCGGGCGTCGTCCATCTTCAACTGTGCCAAGGCTCCGTTCTCGCTTGTAAAAGGCAAGTAATGAGCGGTCATCGGCATACGGTTGATATGGGTTACGGTGGCGTCCTGCCAAGGGTCTGAAGCTGCTGGCTGCTTGCCATCCTGAGCCGCAAGGGCTACTGAGGTATGGGCACAGCACAGGCTCAGACATATCATGAATGAACTGAAAATATGTCTCATACGGGTTTTGGTTTAAAACTGCTTTTAGTTATTTCTACAAAGAACAGAAGAAGGTAACCAGGAAGGGTACAGAAAAGTCGACACAGAAGCCATGGAAGATGGAAACGATGATGAAACTCTCGCCCGAATATCGGGTGATGATTGGCAACGTTGTATCCATGGTCGTAGCTCCACCTACACTGATAGGTGCCAGTTTGCCGAAGTATTTTGCCAGCAGCGGAGCACACAGCAGGGTGAGAATCTCGCGGCAGATGTTGGCAAGAAGGGCGATAGTTCCCAGTTCGGCGCCCCGGTATTCGGTGATGAAGATACTCGAAAGAGAGTAATATCCGAATCCTGAACCTATAGCCAGACAATCGGTAAGCTGGCGGTGGCTCAAGATGAGAGATACGGCGGCACAACCTGCCAGCGTACCCAGAATGGTCATCACAGGGAGCATCATCAGACGGGGATTCACCTTCTTGAAACTCTTCAGCACTGAGGTATCGCAACCGATGCTGATACCTACGCAGAACATCAGGCAGCAGAGTGCATAATAGCTCACGTCGCTATCCAGAAGACCTGCCGGAATCACATCACACATGCCTACGATGATACCCAGAACAAAGAAGCTTACGATAATCAAACTGCCTTTCATGCCTTGCCTCCTTTCCCGGTTTCAGCGTGAGCCGACGATTTAGCCTGCTTTGCTGTAACATACTTCCACAATGCCCAAGCAAAGAGTGCACTACCCAGACTGCCTCCAAAGGTCAGGGCTATCGCCTCAAGTCCCAGCGTCTGAAGACCGCTGATGATACGAGGGTTAGAACCTACCTCGATACCGAGCAGGAACAGGAGTACCCATATCAGCGCCGTGATGATACGGGCGATAAAACTCATTTTCTTGTTGCGGAGCAGATAGCCGGTACCTATTCCGCATAGCATAATCATTACTATCTTGAGCATTGTTTCTTGTTTTTCTTCTTTATTTATTGTTCGTTTTTATGAATTACCTTACCATAAAAAACGGATTCCCGATCGTATTATTGCTAAATAGACCGAGAATCCTGATGATATTTATAAGTAATCTTCAATGGTTACTCGCCCCTATTACTTAGCCAGGCTGTTTGAGTTCAACTCTGTAAGAGGAGTTGGATAGAACAGCTTGCTCTTGTCGAAACCAGTACGACCGGCAGCAGTCAGCGCCTCAGCAGTCTTGCCCCAACGGCGCAGGTCATACCAGCGCAAGTTCTCCAATGGGAACTCTATCATACGCTCGTGCTCAATCTGAGCCTGAACCTCAGCCTGTGTTGTACCGGTCATGGCTGGCATATTGCCGTGAACTCTTCTCACATCGTTAATCAGTGGAATAGCCTCTCCGGTACGTCCCAAATCATTGAGAGCCTCAGCCTTCATCAGAAGAACATTGGCATAACGCATCAGAGGAATGTTCACGTCGGTAGTTGACTGTGTCAGGGCTTCATATGTTGCAGGCATGAACTTGCGGAAAGAAGGACGGTCGTAAGCCTCATCTACCTCCATAATCTTCTTGACCCAAGCATCCCAATCGTATCCATATACCTTTCCGGTTCCATCATTGAAGTAAGGATCCTGGAAATATACGGAGCCATAGAGACGGGCATCATACAAGCCATTGTTCAACTTGCCTTCCTTCTTAAATTCGTTCATCAGGGTCTCTGAAGGGGTAATCTCATCCCATCCGCCTAACTCCTCTGTACCTATCCAGCGATGCAGCTGGGTAGCATAGTTGGCACCATTGGCACTACTCAGAGAGAACTGCACCTCGAAAAGACTCTCCTTACAGTTCTTGTTTGTACCATCAAACATGCTGGCATAATTGCTTTCCAGACTATATCCCTTCACATTATTGAATGCCTCTACAGCAGCATTCAGATATTCTGCTTTCTTATCAGCCTGCTCAGAAGCCATCGTAAGATATGCATAGCCTAAATAAGCATAAGCTGTTCCTGAGGTAACACGTCCCAATTCTTCATTGCTGCGCGAGTTATTCATCGCTGTACCGGCTTTCAGTTCATCTACAATAAACTGCCAAGTATCGGCACGGTCAGAAAGAGCCTTATCCAACTGGCTGGTAGAAGTGATATATGTATCACGGATAATGATTTTCTCCCAGTTGAGCAAGAGTTGCATATGATAGAAACCGCGAAGGAAATGAGCCTCAGCCAAGAGCTGCTTTCTGTCTGCAGCAGCAAGCTGACCATCACTCATGGTAGCCACCTTGTCAATAATCTGGTTACAGAAACTGATTCCGCGATAGTAACTCTTCCAGTAGATAGAGAACTGAGAGTTTCCGTTGTTGTAGCTGAAGTTACGTAGCTGCACCCAGTTTGGATAGTTCTGCACATCCTTGCCCAAATCTACGTCGTCCTGGCGATAAGCCTCAACAGGCCATTTCACCTCAGAGAAGTCCCATTGGTCTCCGGAATATTCTGCAAAATACAACTGGGAATAAGCTGATGACATTGCCGACTCTACGTCTGCTTTATCACGCCAGTAAGAATCGGAAGTCAGTTTATCTGGCGAAGTCTGCGTCAAATAGTCATCACATGATGTGAGTGACAGAGCAAGGCAAATGCCTGCTATATATTTTAATGCTTTCATAAGATTTTCCTTTATATGTTAATACTAGAATGATACCTGTGTACCTACTGTATAAGAGCGAGAGAACGGATAGGTAAAGCGGTCGATACCACTATTCAATACGCCCATAGAGAACTCTGGGTTGGCACCAGAATAACCAGTGATGGTAAACACATTTTCTGCACTCACGTAGAAACGGATGCGGTCGCAATAAATCTTCTTAACCAATGATGTTGGCAAGGTATAACCCAACTGTACCTGACGCAAGCGTACGAAATCTCCATTCTCCAGGAAGCGGGTTGACTCGCGAGTATTGTCGTTAGGGTCACCATAGATGGCACGTGGCACGCTGGTATTGGTATGGGTAGGAGTCCAGGCATCCAGAGTGCTGCTGAGGAAGTTGGAAGCTGAGTTCATTCCCTCGTAGTAGTAGCGGATACCATTGTAAATCTTGTTGCCGAATGCACTACCGATGACAGCAGAGAAGTCGAAACCCTTGTAGCTGGCGCTCAAGTTAAGGTTCGCCTCAACCTTAGCGATACCTGTACCAGAGTAGGTCTTATCGTTTTCATCAATCACACCATCACCATTCATATCCTTGAAACGTACATCACCAGGCTGAGCATTTGGCTGAAGGAGTTTGCCATCCTTATTTTTATAAGCATTAACCTCATCCATACTCTGGAAGATACCATCTGCCTGATAGAGATAGAAAGCACCGATTGGCTTGCCTACCTTAGTCTGTGTTGGGAAGTGCTCTGAGCCATACTTCAAACCCATACCATAAATGGTCTGATCTTTATCAGCAAGAGAAACCACCTTATTAGATACCGTACTGAGGTTGAAACCTACATTGTATTCGAAATCACTTACCTTGTCGTTCCAGTTCAACTCCAGCTCAAAACCCTGGTTGCGCATCTTACCTACGTTCATGGTAGGATTGGCAATACCAGCAGAAGGAGCCAGCTTACGGGTAATCAGCAGGTCGCGTGTCTCATTGATATAATAGTTTACATTACCACTCAGATGGTTATTGAAGAAGCCGAAATCGAAACCGATGTTCTTGGTATCAGTAGTTTCCCATTTCAGAGAGCGGTTTTCCAATCCACGTGCAATACTGCCTGGCCATGCAGAAGAGCCAGAACCCTGAACATAGCCCTGATAGAGATCATTGTATGTAGAAATGAGCGCCAGGAAATCGTAGTAGCCCAAAGCATTCTCGTTACCGAGCTGTCCCCAGCTGGCACGGAACTTCAAGTTGCTGATTACTGTATTCTTAGGGAAGAATGGCTCTTCGCTGATTCTCCAACCTACAGCTACAGATGGGAAGAAACCCCAACGACTATCGGCACCGAACTTAGAAGATCCATCCTCACGGAAGGTGAACTGGAAGAGATAGCGGTCGTTGAAATTATAATTAAGACGGCCGAAGAAAGAAGCACGGTTGTACTTCCAGCAGGAACCATCACCGCTGAAGGTTCCGCCTGCTCCTGCACCGATGGTAGCAAAACTGGAATCCAGAAATCCTGCTGCCTTCTCACTCTGCTGCAACTGTCCGTTTTCTACCTTATATACGATGGTCTTACCTTCTACGCCTACCGAACTCCAGTTATACTTGCGGCTGGTGAGCGAAGTACCGAGCATGGCATTGATGCTGTGCTTCTGGATTTCCTTGTTAAAAGAGAGAACATTCTCGAACACCTGCTCCTCCCAGTAAGCACGGGTCTCGCTGCTATTCGGATAATTATCAGGACTCTTCGTATCTGCTATATAATCAGGTGCATGATAAGAATCTATCTCGTGCTCACCACGATAACCATAGCTGGTCTTGAAGTTGAGCCAAGGGAAGAACTTGAAGGTTAATGCTACATTGGCAGAAGTATGATACTTCTTATCTACTTCGTTCTTATAGTAGTTATCTGCAACAACGTTACGGTTGTTTGGCAGACCGTCAAAGTTGGTCAAACCGAAACCATACTTCTCATTCTCATTATAAATAGGAACAAGAGGAGAAATCATATAAGTCTCCTTGAGAGAATACTGAGGCTGACGGCTGTTGGTATATTTGAAATCCATGTTGGCATCCAGATCAATGATGCCCTTGGTAGCATGGAGTTTCATACGTGCGATATCATGGCGATGCTCGTTACCGATAAAGATACCCTTCTCGTCGGCATGGTTATAAGAAATAGAATACTGTGCTTTATCACCGCCACCGCGTAGGCTGACCATATAGTTCTGTGCCAAACCGTTACGCTGGATAGCATCCTGCCAATCGGTATTCACGCCAGTTTCATGGGTAATATAGGCTGGCAAGTCTGTACCAGGATATTCACCATACTGGTTCTTATAGTTCTCATACATCATCTTATGTACGGTCTTGTAGCCATCTGCATCAAGCATATCAAGGTCCTTAGCAACCTGAGTGAAGCTCAAATAGGTACTGAAATCCACCTTTACATCACCCTTCTTACCATTTTTGGTTGTAATCAGAACCACACCGTTGGCAGCTACAGAACCATAGATGGCAGCAGCAGCACCATCCTTCAGAATCTCCATAGACTCGATGTCCTGAGGGTTCACACTGTTGATATCGCCTGGGAAACCGTCCACAATATAAAGAGGTTCGTTATCGCCGAATGTCTTGATACCACGAATCTTGATGCTCACACCGGCACCGGCGTTACCGCCACTCTTCAGGATGTTCACACCGGCTACCTTACCCTGCAAAGCCTCAGCTGGGTTGGTAGTAGTGCGCTTAGCCATCTCCTTGGTATTGACAGAAGAAAGAGCACCAGTCATATCGCTACGCTTCATGGTACCATAACCTACTACTACGACTTCGCTCAGCGCCTGTGTGTCCTCGCTCATGGCGATGTTCATGTTTTCTGAAGCCTTCACCTCGCGGTCTACGAAACCGAGGTAAGAAACCTTCACCTTAGCGCCCTTGGCTGCATTGATGGTGAATCGGCCGTCCATATCGGTTACTGCGAGTTCGTCGGTACCAACTACAGAAACAGTAGCACCAATGACTGGCTCACCGTTGTCGTCCTTCACAACACCCTGCATCTTGTGCTTGTTGCTCTGCTGAGGAGCGGCTGCCGCATGCTTCTCAGAAACAACGATAGATTTCTGCGAAACCACAGAGTATTTCAAGTTGCGTCCTTTCAAGGCTGCATCGAGTACAGCTGTTACAGAAACGCCACTCTTCCTGATGGTGATATCCTTGCGATGGTCAATGATATCACTCTTGTAAGAAAACCTGTAAGATGTCTGGTTTTCGATTGTACTGAACACCTGTTTCAAAGAGGCATTCACAACATTGACAGTTACTTTCTGCTGTGCCGATGCTCCCAAGAGAGGGAGGCACATCAGGATGAAGATCATCAAACTTTTCAAGTAATTGCGTCTGATCATAATGCTTACGTTTAGTTATACAAATAAGTTTTAATTAACCTATGTTTTCAGGTTTTGTCACAAGGTAATACAAACGTTTTCATAAAAAGTACCAAAGAATCTTCATCATTAACTCTCTTTAACACGAAGTCGTGTTCCTCATTCCATTTTTCTTTGTACTTTAGCACCCCGAAAAGAAAAAGGATATAAAATATGAGCAACGGATTATTACTTTGGATAGACGACGAGATAGAACTTCTCAAGGCACACATCATCTTTCTGGAAAAGAAAGGATACGAGGTGCAGACGGTAAGCAACGGCCCTGATGCCATTGAACTTTGCCGCCAGCAGACCTTCGACCTCATCCTGCTCGATGAGATGATGCCGGGACTCAGCGGACTGGAAACCCTGCTACGCATCAAGGACATCCAGCCTGCCACACCGGTAGTGATGTGCACCAAAAGCGAAGAAGAAAACATCATGGACCAGGCAATCGGTTCAAAGATAGCCGACTATCTGATTAAACCCGTAAACCCGAACCAGATTCTGCTGTCGCTCAAGAAGAACATCCACCGCAAAGACATCGTGGCGGAGGTGACGCAGAGCGGATACCAGCAAGACTACCAGCAGATAGCCATGCAGATGATGGAATGCAGAACGGCGGAAGACTGGATGGAGATTTACAGGCGACTGGTAAGCTGGGAACTGAAGCTGAGCGATACGGCAAGTCCGATGGCAGAGATGCTGAGCATGCAGAAGGAAGAGGCTAACCAGGGGTTCGCCAAATACATAGCCAAGAACTATCTCGACTGGGTGAGTCCCGACAACAGAGACCGCCATCTGATGAGTCCCGACATCTTCAAGCGCAAGATATTCCCGCTGCTCGATGAGGGCAAAAAGGTGTTCCTGATTGTGATAGATAACTTCCGCTATGACCAGTGGCGCATGCTGGCAGAAGACATCGGCGACCTGTTCGACATCGACGAGCAGCTCTACATGAGCATCCTTCCTACCGCCACGCAATATGCGCGCAATGCCATCTTCAGCGGTCTGATGCCGAACAAGATAGCCGAAATGTTCCCTGACCTCTGGGTAGATGAGGACGAGGAGGAAGGCAAGAACCTGAACGAGGCGCCGCTGATACAGACCCAGATAGAGCGATTCAGAAAGCACTATACCTTCAGTTATCACAAGGTGAACGATTCGCAGGGTGCCGACCGCTTCCTGGAGCATTACAACGAATGCCGGAACAACGACCTGAACGTGCTGGTGATTAACTTCATCGACATGCTCTCTCACGCGCGTACCGAATCTAAGATGGTGCGCGAGCTTGCCAACAACGAGAGTGCCTACCGCAGCATCACGCAGAGCTGGCTCCGCCATTCGGTTCTCTCCGAGCTCTTCAAGCTCCTTTCGCAGAGCGATTACCAGGTAGTGCTCACCACCGACCACGGCAGCATCAGGGCATCGAAACCAATCAAGATTGTAGGCGACCGCAATACGAACACCAACCTGCGCTACAAGCTGGGCAAGAATCTGGCTTACCAGAGCAAGGAAGTTTTCACCATCAAGGAGCCTCAGCGTGCCCAGTTGCCGGCACCTAACCTGAGTACCTCGTATGTATTTGCCACGGGCGACAGTTTCTTCGCCTATCCGAATAATTATAACTATTATGTGCAATACTACAAGGATACCTTCCAGCACGGCGGCATCTCGATGGAGGAAATGCTCATACCGCTCATCACGCTGACACCGAGAAAAAGGTAATATCAGTTAATAGTTGATAGTTAACAGTTTATAGAAAACATATATGAAGATAAAAATTGACTCATTAGACACGATCCATGAAGCAGCCAAGGAATTTCTGCAGAACATGGGCGACGGCAAGGTCTTTGCCTTCTATGGCAAGATGGGAGCCGGAAAGACAACATTTGTAAAAGCCATTTGCGAAGAACTGGGCGTAGAAGATGTCATCACATCTCCTACCTTCGCCCTCGTAAACGAATATACAGCGGGCGACGGCTCACCTGTCTACCACTTCGATTTCTACCGCATCAAGAAACTCGATGAGGTATACGACATGGGCTACGAAGATTATTTCTACAGCGGCAACCTCTGTTTCCTGGAGTGGCCGGAACTGATAGAAGAACTGCTGCCGGAAGACTGCACCAAAGTGACTATCACCGTAGAAGAAGACGGAACAAGAAGCGTAGAATGGTAAGTCACCGACAGCCCCAAACAAAAAAAAGCATCTGGCTGAGAATATGTTTTCTCAAGCCAGATGCTTTTATCATTTCCTATCCGGGCTGATTACAGGAGAGCCTGGAACTTCTCGGTAAGGGTTGCCTTAGAGGCTGCGCCAACATACTTATCTACCAGCTGGCCACCCTTGAAGAAGAGGATGGTAGGGATATTACGAACACCAAACTCCATAGCGATGTCGTCGTTCTCCTCTACATCACACTTGCCTACTACCAACTTGCCGTCAAACTCCTCAGCAAGTTCTGATACGATAGGAGCAATCTGGCGGCAAGGACCGCACCATGTTGCCCACAAATCTACTACCAATGGCAGTTCGCCATTCTTGTAGCTCTCGAAATTCTCGGTTGTAATTGTTACTTCCATTTTTCTATACCTTTTTATATTAAAACTAAAATTATCTCTAATTGATCTGATAGCTCATCTTAGGATGCTGCTCGATATACTGGATGAGGGCATGGCCCACGCCTACCGTATGCTCACGGGCACGCATCAGCAGATAGGTATTGCTGTCTACATCATGTATCTGGAAAAAGAGCTGCGCCTTGCCCTCGTCATTCTCCAGAATAGTCTGCAGGTCGCTGACCATCGTTTCATCTATCGCATCGCTCTCCACATTGATGGTGAAGCGGTCGATGCGGTTCTCCTTGACCGTCTGCAGATACTCCACATTGCCTATCTGGAAATCGAGATAGTTGGCATTGCCGTAACGGGCAACGCACTTGGCGGTGATGTAGATGGTGCTGCCTTCAACCATGATGCCGCGCCACTTGCCCCAATCCTCGCCAAAGAGAGCCAGCTCGCCTGAGCCCTCAAAGTCTTCGAGCGTAACGAAACCGCACGGCTTGCCCGTCTTGGTAAACTTCGACTTCACACCCGTAATGATGCCGCCCAGCACCACATCCTCCTTCTTTGCCAGCTCCTGCTTGTCGCCCAGTTCAGAACAATGGGTATTGCAGAGGGAGTTGAGGATGATGCTGTACTCATCGAGCGGATGGGCAGAAAGATAGATGCCCACAAGCTCGCGCTCACGGTTCAGACGTTCGATGGTGCTCCAGCTCTCTGCATCAGGAATAGGCGGCGTAGCTATCTCTATCGCCTCGGTACCGCCAAAGAGTGAGTTGGCAGCCTCGTGCTGCTCCTGCTGGAAGAGCTGACCGTAGCGCACCAGCGTATCGAGGAAGGTTTCGCCCTTGTTGTTCTTGCCGAAGAACTGCTCGCGACGGATGCCGAAACTGTCGAAACCGCCACTCAGCGCCAAGGTTTCGAAAGCCTTGCGGTTCACGCTGGAGTAATCTACACGCTCGGCAAAATCGAAGATGCTCTTATAAGGTCCGTTCTTCAGTCGCTCTGCCACGATGGCATCGGCTGCCGGAGCACCCATACCCTTGATGGCTGAAAGACCGAAACGTATCTCTCCATGCTCGTTCACACCGAACACGCGGTAACTCTCGTTCACATCCGGTCCCAAGGTCTTGATGCCCATCGACTGGCACTCCTCCATCAGCTTGGTGATTTCGGTAATCTGTGCAAAGCGTCGGGTCATCAGCGCCGCCATATATTCGGCAGGATAGTGCGCCTTGAGATAGGCGGTCTGGTAGGCTACCCACGAATAACAGGTGGCATGAGACTTGTTGAAGGCGTAGGAAGCAAACTTCTCCCAGTCGCCCCATATCTTCTCCAGCACCTTCGGGTCGTGGCCGTTCTCCTGTCCCTGCTTGATAAACTTAGGCTTCATCGCATCTACGATAGCCTTTTTCTTCTTACCCATCGCCTTACGCAGGGCATCAGACTCGCCTCGGGTGAAGCTCGCCAACTGACGGGAAAGAAGCATCACCTGCTCCTGATAGACCGTGATGCCGTAGGTATCCTTCAGATACTTCTCCATACACGGGATATCGTAGGTAATCGCCTGTTTGCCGTTCTTGCGGGCAATGAAATCAGGGATATAATCCATAGGTCCCGGACGGTAGAGGGCGTTCATGGCGATGAGGTCCTCAAACACCGTAGGCTTCAGCTCACGGAGATACTTCTGCATACCCGGCGACTCGAACTGGAAGGTTCCGATGGTCTGACCGCGCTGGTAGAGCTGATAGGTCAGCTCGTCATCGATAGGGATGGTATCGAGGTCAACGACATCGCCCGTAGTCTGCTTGATAACCTTGCATGCCTCCTTCATCTCGGAGAGGGTCTTCAAGCCCAGGAAGTCCATCTTAATCAGACCGGTGGTCTCGATGACATGGCCGTCGTACTGCGTTACCGCCGTCTTCAGTCCCGGGAAATCAGGGTCATCGGCAGTAGATACAGGCACCCAGTTGCTGATAGGGTCGCGGCAGATGATGAATCCGCAGGCATGGATACCCGTGCCTCGGATGGTTCCCTCGAGCATCTTGGCATACTTGATGGTATTGCTCTCGCGGGGATCGTTGGAGAACTCAGCCTCGCGCAGCTCTGGGGTATATTTGATGGCATTGGTCAGGTTCATCTTGGCACCGTCAGGCAATCGGTCTGGGATAGCCTTGCAGAGTGCATTCGCCTTATCCAACGGCAACTTCTCTACACGCGCCACGTCCTTGATGGAGTTCTTCGTCGCCATGGAACCGTAGGTAATGATATGGGCACAGTTCTCATGACCGTACTTATCCATTACCCATCTCAGCACCTTGCCTCGGCCGTCATCATCAAAGTCGGTATCAATATCCGGAAGGTTCACACGGTCTGGGTTCAGGAAACGCTCAAACAGGAGGTCGTACTTCAATGGGTCAATCTTGGTAATGCCCAAGCAGTAAGCCACCACCGAACCTGCCGCAGATCCACGTCCCGGGCCCACCATCACGCCGAGTTCCTCGCGCGCCGCCCTGATGAAGTCAGACACGATGAGGAAGTAGCCCGGGAAACCCATGGTCTTCATCACGTGGAGCTCGAAGTTTACATGCTCGTCTACATTCTCGGGCAGCGGGTCGCCATAAAGCTTTTTGGCTCCCTCGTAGGCAAGGTGGCGCAGATATTCTGCCTCAAACTTGATACGGTATATCTTATCGTAACCGCCCAATCGGTCGATTACCTTCTGACCTTCCTCTGGTGGCAGCGGGTTCTTGCCGTTCTCATCAGAGGTAAACTCCTTGTAGAGGTCTTCTTCTGATACCTTCTGTCGCAACTGCTCCTCGGTACCGAAACTCTCCGGAATCGGGAAGAAAGGCATGATAGGACCATGGTCGATGCTGTAGATTTCTACCTTATCCAATACTTCGAGGGTATTGGAAAGCGCTTCGGGAATATCCGAGAACACATCGTTCATCTCCTGGCGGGTCTTGAACCATTCCTGCTTGGAATAGCGCATACGGTTAGGGTCGTCGAGATCCTTGCCGGTAGCGATACAGAGCAGATGGTCGTGAGCCTCGGCAGTTTCCTTATCCTCGAAGTGGCAGTCGTTGGTGCACACCAGTTTGATGTTAAACTCCCTTGCCATCTTGATAAGTTCCTTGTTGGCACGCTGCTGCAACTCGTAAGCCTCACGGTTGGCAAGCAGACTTGGATCATCGGGCACTTTATGGCGCTGGAGCTCGAGATAGTAATCATCGCCAAAGAGATTGTGGTACCACTGGCAAGCCTCGCGGGCTCCTTCCAGGTCACCATGCAGAATCTTGGATGGCACCTCGCCTGCAATACATGCCGAACAGACGATGAGGTCTTCGTGATACTTCTCCAGATCGGCACGGTCGGTTCGTGGGCGCATGTAGTAACCATCCACCCACGAATTGCTCACCAGCTTGATGAGGTTCTTGTATCCATTATAATTCTTGGCAAGTACAATGAGGTGATAACCGCTCATATCGCCCTTATCCTTCTCTCGGTCGGCCTTGGTTCGGCGTGCCACATACATCTCGCAGCCTATGATAGGCTTGAAAGGTTCGAGTCCCTCCTTCTTGCGGTCTTTATTAATCTTGCTGCAATAGTCGGTGAGTTCCTTGATACCGAACATCACACCGTGGTCGGTTACCGCCATACCCTTCATGCCGTCCTTGATGGCCTTATCTACCAGATGCGGTATCTTCGACTGGCCGTCGAGGATGGAGTATTGGGTGTGTACATGCAAATGAACAAAATCTTCCATTATCTGTTTAAAATTCGAATTTTGACAACAAAGTTACGGCGAAATATTGAAAAAGCCAAAAGAAATATGCGAAAATATTGAAAAAGGTAAAAGAAACCCACAAAAAATTTGCAAAAGTGATAAAAATGACGTACCTTTGCACCAATAAAAACTTAATCCTACTATATGGGACAGAAAATAAAGAAATTAAAGAAGATAAGATTGCACCGCGAAGGTACCGATCAGCTGGTTACCGGAGCGATAGCGTTAGTAGCCATTGCGGCTATATTGTGGACAACCTTAGACAACAAGATTCCGTTCTGGGCTTTTGTTGTAGTGTTCGGTACGGTATATGGTATCGTGCTCAACTTCTACCGTTGTCCTGTCAGATACCTCAACGTAGAGGATACTTCGAAACTGGTAGTAGCACCAGCCGACGGAAAGATTGTGGTGATAGAAGAGGTGGAGAATGCTCCCTACTTCGGTGACCGCCGCCTGATGATTTCCATCTTCATGAGCCTCTGGAATGTTCATGCCAACTGGTTCCCGGTGGATGGTAAGGTGAAATTCGTGAAGCATGTGGACGGCAACTACCACAAGGCATGGCTGCCTAAGGCTAGCGAGGAAAACGAGCATGCCGACGTGATGATTACCACACCTGAGGGAGTGGATGTACTCTGCCGACAGATTGCCGGTGCAGTAGCACGCCGCATCGTAACCTATGCCAAGGAAGGGGAAGAATGCTTCATCGACGAGCACCTGGGATTCATCAAGCTGGGTTCACGCGTGGATGTCTACCTGCCTGTAGGTACAGAAGTATGCGTAAAGATGGGACAGTCAACTACTGGCGACCAGACCATCATCGCTAAATTGAAATAACATATTGACAGATAGAAAGCAAGCCGGAACTTACTTCCGGCTTTCACTCTATCATAATATACTGGAAAGAAATGAGTATCAAGAAACATATTCCAAACACGATAACCTGCTGCAACCTGGTTTCGGGCTGCATCGCAACATCGTTTGCCTTCGGCGGGAACCCAAAGATGGCATTGTTATGGATTATCATCGGAGCCGTATTCGACTTCTTTGACGGCATGAGCGCCCGCCTGCTGCACGTTTCATCGCCAATAGGCAAGGAGCTGGATTCGCTGGCAGATGACGTAACCTTCGGTGTGGCTCCTGCCACCATCGTATTCTCACAACTCTTTGTGATGGAATATCCGGGTTTTCTGGAGCCTTTGCGCCCATGGCTGCCTTACGTAGCCTTCATCATCGCAGCCTTCTCGGCATTGCGACTGGCTAAGTTTAATCTTGATGAGCGCCAGACTACCTCTTTCATCGGTGTTCCTACACCAGCCAACGCCCTGTTCTGGGGTTCGCTGATTGTGTTCAATCCAAGCTGGCTCGAAGGGTATTCATGGTCGGTATTCATCATTCTGGCTCTGATTCTCATCACCAGCTATCTGCTGGTTTGCGAGATGCCTCTTTTCGCCTTGAAGTTCAAACAGTGGGGTTTCAAGGGCAATGAGGTAAAATATGGCTTTGCCGCGCTCACCATCATCATCCTCGCTACTTCGGTAGCACTCGATGGTCTGACCGGTTTTCTCACCGGCTGGTGGCTTGTCATCGTGGCATACGTCATCATATCGGCGATTATTTATCTGAAGAAGACGAAATAGAAGAAATCCCCTTTATTGGGATATTTAGGTATTTAGGTAGATTGTTAACTGAAAAATGCGGCTAGATGTGAATCCAGTCGCATTTGCTTTTTCTACCTGCTGAGAGAGGGTTAGTTGTGTACGAGCGTACCGATCTCCTCACCATCCATCACCTTCTTGAGGTTACCTACAACATCCATATTGAACACGTAGATAGGAAGGTTGTTTTCCTTACACATGGTGGTAGCAGTCAAATCCATTACCTTCAAGCCCTTGGTGTAAATCTCATCATAGGTAATGTCCTTGAACTTGGTAGCTGTAGGATCCTTCTCAGGGTCAGCAGTATAGATACCGTCTACACGGGTACCCTTGAGCATCACGTCAGCCTCGATTTCGATACCGCGGAGAGAAGAACCGGTATCGGTAGTGAAGTATGGACTACCTGTACCTGCAGAGAAGATGCAGATATAGCCTGCCTCCATCGCCTCAATCGCCTTCCACTTGGTGTAGAATTCGCCGATAGGCTCCATACGGATGGCAGTAAGCACCTTGTTCTTAACGCCCAAGGCTCCGAGTGCGCTGCTCAATGCCAGGGAATTGATAACGGTAGCACACATACCCATCTGGTCGCCCTTGACACGGTCGAAACCCTTCTGGCTTCCGCTCAAACCGCGGAAGATGTTACCACCACCAATCACAATGCCTATCTGAACGCCCATCTCATGGACCTCCTTTATCTGCTTAGCATAATCACTCAGGCGCTCTGGGTCGATGCCGAAGCTCTGCTTGCCCATCAGACTCTCGCCGCTCAATTTCAAAAGAATTCTTTTAAACTTTGCCATAATATAGTGTTTAATGTTTATTGTTTAATGTTTACTGAAGGGATTAGAAATTTGATTTCTCCGAACGCATACGAGCGTATTACTCCCTTCTTGTCATGAAGGATGAGATGACCATCGTCCTCCACCTCTACGAAGGCGCCCTCGAACTTACCGTCCTTATCCTCATACCAGTGATAGCCCTTGCGACGGTAGAGCGAAAGATGATAGATGCCCGACACATCCATATAGTCGGCACGACGCAGAAGTTCGTAGTATTTGCAGAAAGCCTCAATCACCTTCTGCAGCACCTCTTCCCTATCCACCTCATGCCCCAGAATCTGAGCCAGAGATACAGGGTTGGGCGCATCGCTGTGGAACTCAGTCTGATTGACATCAATGCCGATACCGAAGATGCAGCGTTTGATGCCCTTGGAGTCGATGGCAGTCTCTATCAGCGTGCCACTGATTTTCTTGTCATACCAGTACACATCATTCGGCCATTTCAGCGTAATGCCGTCCGTATAGGAATCAAGAGCGTCCTTCACGGCGAGCGCACCAGCCTCGGAAAGGAGGAACTGCTGGCGCAAAGGTACCCACTTAGGACACATCATCATACTGAAGAGGAGGTTCTTGCCCGGCTCACTCTCCCAGGTATGCACGCCCTGTCCCCTGCCTGCTGTCTGATAGTCAGCAATGGCAATGGTCAGCGCATCTTCATCGTAAGTATCCAAATTCTTCAGGAAGGTATTCGTGGAATCCACTTCCTTTAATCGTATAATCTTCTTTTCCATGTCTATATAATAATGTATAGCGAATCACAACGGGTTATCCAATCAGCAACGGGTTGAAGGCATCCACAAGATGCTCGATGCGTTTCACCTGATGACCTACCCCTACCACGGTAACAATATCAAAGCGAAGTTCTTTTTCCACCTTCTGTTCCTTGACGTAAGTATTGGCGGCTATTGCCAGATTACGCATCTTCCTGACATCTACGGCTTCCTCGGGCTGCTGGTATTCTTCACCCGAACGGGTCTTGACCTCTACCACAACCAGCGTCTTACCATCCGGCGAAACGGCAAGGATATCCAGATCCCGCTTGCCGGCTTTCCAGTCTCTGTCGATGACGACATAGCCTTCATTCTCAAGATAGAGCGTAGCCTCGTCTTCTCCCCATTTGCCTAATTCATTATGCTCTGCCATAGTCTATTTTCTTTATTTTGCATCAAAAGATGCTTTTACCTTGCAAAAATAACAAAAAAAGTCCACACTTCAAACTTTTTTATGTAATTTTGCACGAAAAACAATGGAAGATATTAAGAATAAAGACGAAGCATACATGCGCCGTGCCCTGATGGAGGCTCAGGCGGCATTCGATGAAGACGAGATTCCGGTAGGCGCCATCATCGTTTGTAAAGACCGGATCATATCACGTGCCCACAATCTTACGGAGATGCTGACCGATGTTACGGCTCATGCCGAAATGCAGGCCATCACTTCGGGAGCCAACATGCTGGGAGGAAAATACCTGAAAGACTGTACCCTCTACGTTACGGTAGAACCCTGCGTGATGTGCGCCGGAGCGCTGGGATGGGCACAGATCAGCCGCGTGGTATATGGTGCCAGCGACGAGAAAAGGGGGTATACAAAATATGCGCCCGATGCACTGCATCCTAAGACGACAGTTACATCGGGCGTATTGGAAGATGAGTGCCGCGCACTCATGCAGGATTTCTTTCAGAGAAAGAGATAATTACTTAACGAGCACTACAAGATACTTGCTGGTGCTCCAGAAAATCTGTGGATTGGTGATGCGGAGAGTATACTGCTTGTTAGCATCACGTACCAATGCATAAGAGCTTGATGGGTGGGTAGTGAGCAACTTAGCCGACTTTGACATCAACTTGATTTCAGAAATGTTGCGGATATCAACCTTGGTGAAATAACTCTTGTTGAAATTGCCGGTCATTACCTTACCCTTTTCCATGATATGCTGCTCCTTCAACTCCTTCTTGGTACCGAATACGTACCAGGCAGTGTTGATCTGCTTGTCCTGTGCATTGATTGTCTCTGTCTTCTGGTTGCTTTCAGTAGTAAGACGAGAGGTCTTGGTATTCAGATTGTTGATAGTCTCGTCGAGCGCTGCAATATGAATATCCTTCTTATCCAACTCCTCGCGAAGCACCTGGAGTTCCTTATCCTTCTGTGCAATCTGCGCCTGAAGGTTTGCGATGGTCTTCTTCAACTGGTCAGCCTGCAAAGAGCTGTTAGCCATCTGCTTCTGCAGTTTAGCCAGGAGTTCGCGGTTCTGCTGCATACGGGTAGCGATGAACTGAACATCCTCCTTGAGCTGCTGTCTCTTGCTGGCACCCTCACCGTTCTTCAGGAGAGTTACTCTGTGCTCAGCCTCACTGATCTGGTTCAGACCATCCTGGATTTCATTCAATGTACCCATCATATCGTTAATTTCGCTATCTTTCTGAGCGATGATACTGTTTAGCGAATCATTCTGCTGATTTGCCAAATCCTGGGTGTTGTTCTTGCCGTTGTTGCAACTGGTCAAGCAAAAAGCAGCTAAACATGCCGCAAATAATAGCTTTTTCATAATCATTTTCCTTTTTAATGTTTGATTTAAAAAATTATCTTTTCGCGTAAAACGCGTCGCTTCCTATACTTTATTCATTACTTTCTTCATCCCTGCGAGCCCCGTTTTTCTTCTGCCGGCGCTCTTCACGCTTCTTTTCCTTCATCTCCTCCTTGAGCTGTTTAGGATCTTTTCCTGCCAATACGATGACAAATTCGCCCCTTGGTTCAGTCTCCTCAAAATGAGCGATGACCTCGGCAAGCGTACCCCTCACACTCTCCTCGTGGAGTTTGGATATTTCACGACAACAGCTCACCTGTCTGTCATCCCCGAAAACCTCGGCAAACTGCTGCAAGGTTTTCACCACACGATAAGGCGACTCATAGAAAATCATGGTGCGCACCTCATCCTTCAATGATTCAAGATAGGTCTGTCTGCCCTTTTTCTGCGGAATGAATCCTTCGAAGCAGAAACGGTCGCATGGCAAACCCGATGAAACGATGGCCGGTATGCATGCCGTAGGTCCAGGCAAAGTCTGCACCGTGATGCCTGCCTTGGCTGCCTCGCGGGCGAGGAAAAAACCAGGATCGCTGATACCCGGTGTTCCGGCATCGCTGATCAAGGCGATGGTTTCGCCACCCTTCAGTCGCTCTACGATGGCAGAAGATGTGCCATGTTCGTTAAACTTATGGTGAGCCACTAATCGATTTTTTATATCGAAATGCTTCAGCAGAACACTCGATGTTCGAGTGTCCTCAGCGAGTACCAAATCCGCTTCTTTCAGTATGCGAATGGCTCGCATTGTCATGTCCTCCATGTTACCAACTGGAGTCGGAACGATGTATAATGTGCCCATACTGACCGCAAATGTAGTTAATTAATCTTTCATAGCAAAAAAAAAACGCGTTTCTTTGCATTTTTTAAAACCTTATTATTAATTTTGCCCCCGAAATGACAGAAAATCTAATTGGGGAGGCGCACCGTCCCGGAAGAATTGAAGTGGTGTGCGGATCGATGTTCTCTGGAAAAACAGAGGAATTGATCCGAAGAATGAAGCGTGCGAAGTTCGCCAAGCAGAAGGTGGAAATCTTTAAGCCGGCGCTTGACACTCGTTACTCCGAGGAAGATGTAGTGAGCCATGATCAGAACTCTATCCGGTCTACTCCTATTGAGTCCTCTGGATCGATACTGCTATTGGCTTCTGATATCGACGTGGTGGGTATCGATGAAGCCCAGTTCCTGGACAATGGGCTCGTGGAGGTATGCAACGAACTCGCCAACCGTGGCGTGAGAGTCATCGTGGCAGGACTGGATATGGACTACAAGGGAGTTCCCTTCGGTCCGATTCCTGCTCTCTGTGCCATCGCCGACGAGGTGACCAAGGTTCATGCCATCTGCGTAAAGTGCGGTTCGGTTGCCTATGTGAGCCACCGGTTGGTCAATAACGACAAACGGGTGCTCCTGGGCGAGAAAGATGAATACGAGCCACTCTGCAGAGAATGCTACCAGAAGGCGATTCTTAACGAAAAATTATAACAAAAGGAACAGTTATGGGAAAGGAGATTACATTTGATAAATTTATAAGATGGGCGGGTGTTACCCTCATCGTACTGGCCGTGCTCTACATGACCAATTATCTGAGCAGCGTACTGCTGCCATTCTTCATTGCATGGTTTTTCGCTTACCTGCTCTATCCGGTCGTGAAGTTTATCGAAAACAAACTCCACGTCAGAATACGTGCGCTGTCTATCCTCATCGCCATGGGAACGGCTATCGCTGTTATAGGAGGCGTGCTGTGGCTCATCATCCCTCCGATGATAGACCAGTTTGACAAACTCGCTGAGGTGTTGACACGATGGCTGCATCAGACAACTCATACCAACAACCTGACGGCGCTGATCAAAGACTGGCTGCAGGCCAACCAGGAACAGATTGAGCATTTCCTGAAAAGCAAGGATTTCAGCGATGCCATCAAGACCACCATGCCTAAGGTCTTCTCGGTAGTCAGCCAGACGGCTACGGTACTGATGAGTATCGTGGCATCGATGATTACCTTATTATATATGTTCTTCATCCTGCTCGATTATGAGACGCTGACAGCCAACTGGGTGAGAATCTTCCCTAAGAAGAACCGTCCGTTCTGGAGTGCGCTGATGAAGGATGTGGAGCGCGAGCTCAACAACTATATCCGTGGTCAGGGACTGGTAGCGCTCTGTATGGGCATCATGTTCTGCATCGGTTTTACCATCATCGGTTTCCCGATGGCGATAGGTCTAGGCATTCTCATCGGCATCATGGACCTGGTTCCGTATCTCCATACCTTCGCCCTCATCCCTACGGCATTCCTTGCCATGCTGAAGGCTGCCGACACAGGTCAGAACTTCTGGTTGGTATTCGGTCTGGCTGTTCTGGTGTTCTGTGTGGTACAGGTCATCACCGACATGGTAGTTACCCCGAAGATCATGGGTAAGGCGATGGGATTGAACCCAGCCATTCTCCTCTTGAGTCTCTCGGTTTGGGGTGCACTTCTGGGTTTCCTGGGATTGATTGTAGCCCTTCCGCTCACAACGCTCATCATAGCCTACTGGCAGCGGTATGTAACGAAGGAGAAGCCGCAATATCATGAAGAAACGGGCAAAAATGTCCCGATTTCGGATAAAAATGAAGAAAATCATTAAAAATATGGCAAAATATTTGGTTATTTCAGATTTTTGCCGTACCTTTGCACTCGCTTTTGAAACATAAAGCAGAAGATTGACTCGCTAGCTCAGCTGGTAGAGCACAACACTTTTAATGTTGGGGTCATGGGTTCGAGCCCCATGCGAGTCACAGATCTTCAAGAAAAAGGCTTTCCATTACGGAAAGCCTTTTTTTTGTTATATCCTATTACTGGATACTGCAGAAATTCCTTTTTAAAACATTTCAGCCTTAGCTTCTACCCTCTTCTCAACATCATCCGGAAGCTGAGGGAAGAAATCATAGCCGGTGATACGCTCCACTTCATCTACTGAATTTACGAATTCCGTCTTCTTTCTGCCTTTCTGCGACTGGTTACGGCAGATAAAGCCGACGGCTTGCGGATTCTTGCCCGTATGAAGAACCACCTTGAAGAAGGCATCAGGCACTACCACCTTGTTCTTACCCAACTTGCGATGCTCCTTATTCAGAAATATCGGTCCGCAGACAATATAAACCTTACCATACTGCTTCGCCCAGTTGCGGCACTGCTGCTCTATCGTGTTCCATACCCCCGCATTCAGACTATGGTTCTGCGGACACATATTGGTCATCAGGAAACATTCATCCATCGCCTGCTGGCTCCATTTGTTGTCACCAGCCGGACACATGTGTCCCCTATCCAATCCACTGTTATAATAATCCGCCAAAGTACCCACGGGTGCCGGCATCTCCTCATCATCAGCAAACTTACCGCGCGGCAACTTACCAGATGCATGCTCCCCCGTCAGCGCCCAGGCTACCCAATTCGGCTGTCGCGTATCATGATTATAAGATACCGTATAAGCCAACCGATGCTTGATGGTTTCAGATACCTTTACCTTAGCTACCGGAATCTCCAGCCCCTGCGCCTCCAGATTCGCACTCTCTCCAGCAGTTTCCTGCTTGTTCTCTGCAGACGGTTCATCGCCCGCAGCATCAGCAGCCTCCTGCTTATTCTCCTTTACAACAAGTGCCTGATCTTCTGTTGCCAGCGAAGAGACCTTCGGCAAGACAGAAAACGCCACAACTGCGGCAATCGCCAACAGCCAAATCTTAAATGTACCTACTTTCTTTTTCATATCATATTCATCATTATTTCATTTTCCATGAGACTCAGAGTCTACACTATTCATTCCGCTTTAAGGTGAATAATCCCTAAAATCTCCACAAAAGTAGTATTTTTATGCGAAAAAGAGAAAGAAAATCATAAATTTCTTGCGCATTTCAAAATAAAACACTAACTTTGCATCGCTATGTAGGATAAACCTAGACATAACACAGTAAAAAGCTCAAACAACTAAGAACTGAAAGTCAGAGGTTACAATACATTGGCAAAAGTGCTCTATGAAATGGACAAGTGAAGAGCATTAACAGAGATTAACTAAAAGTGATGCAAGTTTCCCGCCTTTTCTTGTTTTATACAAGGACTGAAGAGCCTCGGGCAACCATATCGGGGTACATTTAGGCTGAGAAATATGAGAAAATAAGAATCAAAACATAATAGTAAAATGAAAAAAATCAAATTATTCTCAATTGCAGCTGCCTTCGTTGCAGCTTTCGCATTCACTTCTTGTAATACAGGCGATGATAACAGTTATAGCTACCTTACTAAGGAGCAGCAACTGTCTTATCAGAAAGCAATGGCTATGGGTTCGTATAACAACATGAAGTTGATATTCGACCATAAAAATGCAGCCGATACAAGCATCAAGACTGACTCTGTAGATACCTATTGTAATGTCAGCATGTATGGCGATAGTATCATCCGCGTTGCAAACTTTCCTGTAGCAAAAATCGCAGAGCATATCTACAATAATAAAAATCTTGCTGATGCGCTTGCAAAGGAAAGTCCAAGAGACATCACATGTAAATTTATGGTTCTTCCAAACAGTACGGATAAAATAGCATATCTCTATGTTTGTCCTACGGATATTGAATTGAATCTCGCTTATGGTGAAAGTAATGAAGCTCACAAGGTAGTTTTGAGATTTACATATAGCCCATATCAATATGGTGTTTGTCTGCTCACTACCAAGGAGATGGGATTTGCATTTTATCTCAACCAAATCTATGTAGACGGCAAGCCTACAGATTACCTCCAGAGCACAACAACTTCTCAGAAGTATGTTGCATTCCTCTGCCAACCAGCATGGAAAAAGAAGTAAGAAACTTACACTTACAAATATATATATATGTTAATACTCTCTTAAAAATTAAACAAAAAAAGAAAACTATTAGAGGCGCAGTCTTCGTGAGAAGGTTGCGCCTTGTTGCATTTATACAAAGAACGCTTTTGGTTGTACTCCTACCGAATGGCGGGAGAAAATGGCTGAAAATCATTCGTATTGAATAAAAAAGTACTGATTTTATTCAATACGATGGATAAAATGAATAAAAAACGACAAGGGTCTATATGCCACGATAAACAGGTGGCGTATAGACCCTTGATTATATGGAGATATTCGTAATCTACATCTCAGCTATTATATTTTTTATGAATTGCTCAGATTCTTAATGATTTCCAAAGGTAGCTGGGTAGCTTTGGCAACCTGTTCGGCAGAAAGTCCCATTGCCAGCAAACGTTGTGCTGTTTCTGTGTTGGCCTCATGCTTGCCTTCAGCTCTACCTTTCTCCATACCTTCCTTCATACCAATTTCCTTACCCTCAGCTATACCTTCACGCTTAGCGGTGTCTACGGAATTCTTGATGTCGCGATATGCCATCTTGCTTGTCTCGTACTCCCTCATTTCCTGCGGTGTAAACTTGGCTATCTCGGCTTCCTCGAAGAGGCGGTCGAAGACTTTATCGCACAGCTCCTTCGGACGCTGGGTAAGCTTATAGAGGTTCTTCAGAGCATAGAGCCACTTCTCGTAGAGCGTATCCAGTTCTTCCAGGGGTTTGTTGAACTTAGAAATCTCTACATAGATATATTCGAGTTTGTCGTAAAATACTTTGTGGGTAGCTGTGTCGCACAACTGCACATGATGGCGGATTTTCTCCTTGTCGAAGGCGTCCTCGTTCATGCTGAAGTTGAGCAGGGCTACGGTATAGACATGATTGAGCTTGAAATCCCAGTCATTCCCCTTTGGTGCCTGTTCACGGATAGGGAAGGTTGAGTAGAAAAGGGCACGATCCTTGAAATATGTCTGGTAGGCATTCTGCATTTCAACGATGAACTTCTCGCCGTTTTCGCCTTCGCAATATACATCAAAGATGGCTCTGCGGTCGGTATAGACATCTCCGACGTGCTCTGGATTCAGATACTTCACGTCCTTCACAACCTGTCTGCCATTAAACAAGCTGTTAAGGAAGCAAATGAGCAAATCCTTGTTTATTGCTGTTCCAAAAATTCGCTTGAAACCGAAGTCGGTCAGCAAGCTGATATATCTTTCTTCTACCTGTTTCATAATCATCTGTATTAAAAATCCATGCCGCAAAGTTACGACTTTATTTTCAAACCCGCAAGAGATTTTAGGGAAAAGTTTCGGAAAAAGTTAGAGATTGTTGAATGTTGAATGTGGAGTGTTGAATGGTCTATATGCTCGATGAACAGGTGACGTATAATTAGTCTTTGTTGATAATTACTTCTTGAATAGAGTCTGGAAACGTTAAAGAATACTAACAGGGTGTCGCATTGCTCACGAATGAGACACCTAAAACCAAAAAATCATACCTAAAAAAACAAATATTACCCCCCCCCGCTTTCATATAAAACCCTTAACTTTGCACCTGGATTTTTTATAATCTGTATCAAGTATAGATTTAAAATGTCGTAAATTATAATCAAAACATAATAGATTAATATGAGAAATTACTTAACTGGAAAAGAACGGTTACTGGTCGCAGCACTTGCTTTTATTCTTCCAAAAAGAAGATTTAATATTTGGTTATGGGTGCTGTTATGTGTCCCATGCCTGTTGGCAAGTTGCGACCATGATGTTCATGATGGTGAGGATGAGGGTGGTTTGTCAGTATCGCTCACTTGGGCAGATGAGGCCGACCAAGGCACGGATGTGAAGGACGTGAAGCTCTGGATATTCAATGCCGATGACGGCTCGCTTGTAGAGGAAAAACATGGTGGCAGTGCGCAGGAGGTGGCAAGCCAGAGATTCGCTCTTCCTGTAGGGCATTATCAGATTCTGGCTGCCACCAACCTTATAGAACCGTTTTTTATCGGTGAGGCTACAAGGGCAACCCTCAATATAAACCAACTCATGTTTGGATTGTCCAATCCAAGTGCCTCTCCCGACCATGCCTATTATGGTGTCACGGACATCGGTATAGACAAATCAAATGTCAACTACATAACCAAAAATGAAATGCGACATATACTTGCAGAATTGACCATCTTCATTGAAGGAGTTCCTGACAATTTTGCAATGATAGGCAAGGTTCTGAATGTGGCAACCGGACTCCTTCCCCTGCAAAAGAATGAGGATGGAACATTCGGGACGGCAAGCTATACCAAGGAAGAGTGTGATATTCCTTTGAGAATCGCAGTGCCTGGCGAAACTTTAAAAACGGAAACATTACGCTTGATGCCGACAGCCAACGGTTTTCATACCACCAAGTTGTTTATCCAACTGATTTCTCCTGGGGGAGTAGTTAGCAACTACGACATCGAAGCTCCTGTCATGAAGTCTGGCGGCAAGTACAAGATAAACTTGGAATTTGAGGAGATGAAACCTTACATGTATCTTACGAGCACGAAGATAGATGATTGGACTGAGGAATGGATTTATCGTGGTGAAATCCTGAATCCTGAAGATTAAGCGCCCCTCTCATTTACGCAAGAATCAAAACAAGAATATAAACATAAAATAGTAAAAGACAATGAAAAAGAAGACTTATCTCTTTGCCCTGATGGCAATGGCTTTGACATTGGGCAGTTGTTCTGACAACGAAAACGGTATCGGAGGCGAGACCTCCAAGTATATCACCGTTTCTACCAGTATCGGCAATATGACACGTGTTGCCACAGATGCGAAAGGCGGTCAAACCTTTGAGGAGGGTGATGAAATCAGCGTGTATGCCTGGACTGGCGATGCAACTGTTGCTCCAGAGACACGCGAGCGTGTGGTGAATAACGCCATTAATAAGCTGACAAACGGTTCATGGATATCCACTCCACAGATGCTTTGGAAGAACAACCGTGAGAAGCATTATTTCATCGGTGTATACCCTATTTCAGCAATATCCGACCTTTCTGCCGGAGAATATACATTCGATGAGACAAAGCAAGTGGAAAGCGACCTCTTGGTGGCAGTCAACAAAGATGGCTTATCCTATAATGTCGATGAACAGCAGACTGTACCTCTTACCTTTACCCATGTAATGGCAAAACTTGTGGTGAACCTCACCTATAAGAACCAATGGGGTGCCGATGGACCTACCGTAGATAAGGTAGTTGTAGGCAATGCCGCAAAAAAAGCAACCGTTAATTATCTGACCAAGGTTGTCACCCCATCTGCTGTAGCAGAAGATAAAGCAGACTTCGACATGCCTGCATTAACCGCCAACAAGAAATATGCTTCCATCATCATCCCGCAGGATGGTGTTCAGAAGATTACTATCACCATTGGCGGCAAGGACTTCATCTACGACAACGGCACACCTTTCAAGTTTGAGAGTGGCAAGATTACCACCATCAACCTGGAGGTAGGACGTGACGTCATAAAACTTGGCGATGTAAACATCTCTGGCTGGGGTTCTACAGGCGACCCTATCAAGGGCGAGGCTCACGAGTAACTTTCTTAAAATTAAAACATAAAATTCAACAATATGAAAGCAATTAAAATATTAACAATGGCAGCTTTGGCAACGGCAGTTTTTGCCAGCTGCTCCAACGATGAGGATTTGGCACAGAGCAATTATCCAATGGATAATGTGGTTAGAATCATGACAAGTGTAGATGGCATGAATACCCGTGCCTCTTACGGAAACAGCACCGATAAGCTTAATTCGTTTGGCTTCTGCATCAAAAATGCTAATAGCGAAAAATATACCTATGATAATATCAAGGTAACAAAGGAAGGCAGCAATTGGATTCCTGCTACCCAGATGTTTTGGCAGAATTCAACTACCGCTGTTGATATTCTGGCTTATGCGCCATATCAGGAGACTACCGAAGATGCAACTGGCAAAGTTAAAGTCTTCGGAAAGACTGATTATGCCTTTTCTGTAAAAGAAGACCAAAGCAATGCTGAAGACTATTCTTCCGACCTTATTGTATATAAGCAAACGGGATTCACGCCTGGTTCGGAATTGAATACCAGCAAAGCGGTTGATGTCACATTCACCCATCTTCTCAGTCAGCTGAATCTCACTATCGAGTTGAGAGACCAGTTTAATCAGGATGAAAAAAAGCCTGTTACGTCAGCAACCGTAACTGATGTCAAGGTGGATGGCACCTTTATCCGCAGTAAGGTGAATTTTGCAGCAGACCCTATAAGTGTTCGATTTGACGGTCTGGCAACAGCAGCCATTACTCCTGAAACTGTAGCATTCAAGAAGGCGGATAAAACAACCGACCATGCCACCTTCAAATATTCTGCCATTGTGATTCCACAGTGGATTAGGGCAGGAGTATTCTGTATCTCGTTTAAGGTGAATGGCAATGATTACATCTGGACATCCACCAGCGATGTGAATTTTGTATCTGGTAAGAAACATGACCTGCTTCTGTTAGTTGGTAAGGATGTAGTGCAAGGGGGTGCCATAAGTGCGAAACCTTGGGGAGAAGGAACTACTGGAACAACTGGTAGTTTAGAGACTGATTAAAGAATTGTTTGACATTTAAAATAGACAAGATATGAAGATTACAAGATATATGGGAGCATTTGCAGTTATAGCAATGCTTGCCGCTTGCTCTACTGATGACGAGCAGAGTGCTAACACTGCCGCTAATGAGGTGAAGATTGCTGCCACCGTTGGTGGAAACAGCATTTTTACCCGTAGCAATCCATTGGGTACAGAAGCGGAACAACAGAATTTTAATGAGGGCGATGCCATTAGCGTAACGACTGAGGGTAAAACCGTGATTTATAAAAAGACGGGCGAGGTATGGGCACCTGCGAATGCTGGTGACTATCTGGTCTGGACGGGTAATGCCCAGGCTTTCGAGGCTTGTTATCCTGAGAAGGCGGATGAAAGTACCACCAATTCTTTCTCTGTAGGTTATGTCTCAGCAGACCAATCTACAGTTGACAAAATAGAGAAGTCAGATTATATGATAAGCAGAGAAGCTATAGAAAAGGCATATATACCTTCCGACAGACAGTTGACATTGAACTTTGCACGTCAGACGGCTCGCGTCATTGTCAAAGTAAGCGGGTTTGGAGATGAGTTCAAAGATCTTAACCCTACGCTTTCTGCCGTAGAAGTTTATTCTAAGCTGAAAGTTCCTGCAGGAGATGGTGACAGCTACGCAGCTATCAAAACTTATAAAAAAGAAGAAAGTGGCAACAATGTGTTCTATGCTTTGGTATCTCCTGGAGATGCCAATTCTACAGAGAAATTCCTCAAACTCACAGTGACATACAATGATGGTGAGGTGGTCAACCCTACTCAGACTAAAGAACTGTATGTAACGGGAATTCCTGCTCTTGACAAAGCTATGAGCTATACCTATGATGTAAAAATAGGTAAGGACAAAGCTACAATAGGAAGTGTAAGTGTTACGGATTGGAGTCCTGGCGATGACATTACTGGTGGCGATGCAGTAACAACTACAGAAAATGCCGTACTAATTATAAAAAATGCTTTGGCTGCGGGCGAAAAGAACATTGAAATCAGGAATTTGCCTGCAAATGCAGATAAGAGTGTGTTTGATGCTATAAGAGAAGCTCTAAAAAGTGCAAGTGAAGGCAGTATAGAATTAACTGTTTACGGAGTTGAGGCTTTGCCGTCTAATGCATTTTCGAATTGTCAACCGCTGAAATCAATTTACTTGCAAGATGTAAAGAGTATAGAGTCGTTTGCTTTTCATGGGTGTAATGGTCTTGAAACAATCTATGCTCCGAGAGTTTCATCTATAAGTGACCTTGCCTTTGCCGATTGTCAATGGCTAAGATCGGTGACATTAGGTAATATTTCCGCTGCAGGTTTCAGTATCTTTGATAATGTACCTACTGATGGTGTAGATTTAACTTTGTCAAAAGATCAAAAGGTTATGACAGGAAGCGATATTGATGGGTGGCGATCAGATGAATCTGGTGAGAATTATGCAAATTCTCCGGATCATGTACGACAAACATTTCTTAGAAAAAAATTCAAATCCATAAAATGTGGACGTAATACATATCCTCGATAACAATTTAGAAATTAATAACATTAGATAAACTCCTAAGCTAGGCAGGAGTATAAGGTGCTCAGCAATTATATATACCCGCACCTCACGGGAAACGACAAGGGTCTATATGTCACGATGATAAGTGGCGTATAGACCCTTGATTATATGGTGATATTCGTAATCTACATCTCCGCTTTCAGCAGCTTTATAACCATCTGTTTAAAAATTCTATAGCGCAAAGTTACGACTTTATTTTCAAACCTGCAAGAGATTTCTGTACGTATAAGTTAAATATTGCAAACATTTATTTCTTTTCTTGCGAAAAGTTCTCTGTATCGAGAACTTTTCGCTATTTTTGCAGCAAAAATAAACGATTATGAAGATATTAAAGTTCAAATTGCTGAAAGATTTTGCAAGGAAACATCCTGATGCAGCAGATCCGCTTATGCGCTGGGCAGAGTTTGTTGAAAAGACAGAATGGAAAAGCCATGCAGAATTAAAGCAAGCATTTCCTTCGGCAGATTATGTCGGGAATGACAGATATGTCTTCAACATATCAGGCAATAAATTTAGGCTTGTAACTATCGTTGTGTTCTTTCAAGGATTTCTACATATTAGATTTGTTGGAACTCATGCTGAATATGACAAGATTAAGGATATCAAAAATATATAACTATGACTATTAAAGACGAAAAAACATATAATGAAATTGAA
>ERZ1023981.59-NODE-59-length-40526-cov-22.329273_pt1 | contig 40526 bp, 23 predicted proteins | sample MGYA00380435_ERZ1023981 | MGnify/ENA primary metagenome ERZ1023981 (study PRJEB33179, sample SAMN07449057) | human gut metagenome | biome: Human-gut; feature: Human associated habitat; material: Faeces | host: Homo sapiens | place: India:Kasaragod | collected...
GGGGGATTCGAACCCCCGAACCGGTTTTGCCGGTTACACGCTTTCCAGGCGTGCCTCTTCAGCCACTCGAGCACCTTTCCATATTCCGAAGAACTCTTCTTAATCGCCGCAACATGCTGCTGCAACAATTTCGAAGTGCAAAATTATTGCTTTTCCTCCGAAATACCATAACTTTCATTGTTTTTTTATGTTTATTTAAGGAGTTTTGAACGCTTGCGTCCTATACTTGCGATACGGATAGCGGAAAAACCCGCTCTGCATTGAGGTTGGTCTGTCGGGCAAACTCCTCTTCGCTTATGCCATAAGCCTTGGCGAGCGTCTTCATCACTTCTAACACGAAAGCACTTTCGTTACGCTTGCCGCGATAAGGAACAGGCGCCATATACGGACTGTCGGTCTCCAGAACGATGCGATCCAGAGGAACTACAGCAGGCAGGTCTTCACGCAGATGGCTGCTCTTGAAAGTAGATACGCCACCGACGCCCAATACGAACTTATCGAAGGAGAGCAGTTCTTCGGCTTCCTTCTGGTTGCCCGTAAAGCAATGGAAGACGCCACCCGGCAGTTCTTTCTCATACTTTCTGAGCAGATGTACCATCTCGTTCTGCGCCTTGCGGCAATGAATCATCAGCGGGAGGTGGGTTTCTACCGACCATTTTACCTGTTCCTCGAAAGCCTCGAGCTGCTCGTTTTCGAACTCACGGCTCCAGTAATAATCAAGTCCTACCTCTCCGATGGCGATCAAGTCAGAAAACTGAGGAGAACCCGTCTGACTGGCATTACCGGTCATGCGATGCTCCTCCAGTATCTTCCGGAGTTCAGCCAGTTGTTCCTTCCAGTCAGCCTTCACCTCTTCAGGATGCAGACCAATCATCGGATAAGCATAGCCCGGATATTCCTTGCTCAATGCCAGTACCGCGTGTGTGGTCTTCACATCGATGGCAGGCAAAAACACCTTGCCTACCCCCGCTTCCTTGGCACGGGCGAAAGCCTCCGCCCTATCCTCATCAAACTCCTCCGCATCAAAATGCGTATGTGTATCTATGACTTTGAACATTGAACTTTGAACTTTATGATTAGTACTGTCGCTTCATCATTTTCTGAGCATACTTTGCCAATTCCTCCTTACGCTCAGCAGGCACATTCACGGCATCCAGATACTTCTTGCTCTGCTCGAAATAATAAGCAATCTTATCCTGCGCCATTTTGTCGATACCAATCTCGTTGTAAAGACGGGTAACGGCAGCCACCTTCTCCTTGCGGTCGAACTCCTCGGCATCCACCCACTTCTGCAGTTCTGCACGCTGAGCGTCGTTGGCATGGTTGAAAGCATTGATGAGCATGTAAGTCTTCTTGTTAGATGTGATATCGCCACCAATCTCCTTACCGAACACCTTGGTATCGCCGTAAACATCGAGGTAATCATCCTGCAACTGGAACGCCAATCCTATCTGCTCGCCAAACTTATACAGGTTCTCTGCATCCTCATCAGAAGCATCGGCAAGGATAGCACCCATCTTCAGGGCACAAGCCAGGAGTACGCTGGTCTTGAGGCGAATCATCTCGATATATTCCTCCTCCTTCACATCGTTACGGTTTTCAAACTCCATATCAAACTGCTGACCTTCACCAATTTCCAGGGCAGTGGTCGTAAAGAGTTTCAACACCTTGGCAAGATGCTTTTCATCACATTGAGCCATACGTTCATAAGCCAGAACGAGCATGCTGTCGCCCGAAAGGATTGCCGTATTGGCATCCCATTTCTTATGAACCGTTTCATGACCGCGACGCAAATCAGCATTGTCCATCAGGTCATCATGCAGCAAAGTATAGTTATGATAAGTTTCCAGGGCAACGGCATTCATCAGAATCTTCTCCGGATTGTCCTTGAAAAGATTGTAGCCCAGAAGCATGAGCGTAGGACGAATACGCTTGCCACCCATAGAAAGTACGTATCTGATAGGCTCATAAAGAGACTTTGGCTTTCTTTCGTAAGGCAAATTAGCCAGAAACTCATTTACCATGCTTAAAATTTCATCTGCTGTCTTCATAATAATGTATAATTTATAATGTATAATTTACAATGAATAATTTATAGCTGGAACACTACCGGGATGGCAATCATCGTGCGACAGACCTTGCCTTTATCGATGCCCGGCTTCCACTTCGGCATCATCTTCATCACCCTCAAAGCCTCGTTGTCGAGCAATGGATCTACCGAAGTGCTTACCTTGATATTGGCAACACTTCCATCCTTGTTTACGATAAAGGATACCACTACGGTTCCCTGAATCCTACTCTTCTGGGCAGCTACAGGGTACTTCAGGTTCTTGGTAAGCCACTGCATGAAGGCAGACCAGCCACCAGGAAACTGCGGTATCTTCTGCACGACGGTCAGTTTGATAGGAGCCTCAACTCCCGGATTCTCAATGGGAGTTTCAGGAACCGCTTCCTTCACCTCAGCTCCATCCACTACACCCGAGCCGTCGCCGATAACCAGTTCGCTGGTTGTAGAACTGATTTTCTGCGGTGCCTTCTGAGTCTGTTGCTCGGCAGCCTTCACTTCCTGAGTAATTGACTTAGAAGCAGGAGCCGAAACAGCCTCTGCACTCACCATATCTTTCAGGTCGGGACGAGCCGACATTTCCAGATCCTGTGAAAGATCTTCCATCGATTCCGACAAGTCATCATCTCCCTGCGGACCTCTCTGATATTGGAGTCCTACGAAGATGAAAGTAAAAGCCAGCAGCAACCCCAGCAGGAAAAATGTAACCCGCTTATCTTCCAGTTGTGCGCTATTTGATTTCTTAATTTCCACAATAAAAACCGTTTAAAATCGTTATTTCCTACGAAAACATTGCAAAATTACTTCTTATTATTGAAAAAAGCAGTATCTTTGCCAAAGAATTAGAAAATTTAAATGAAAAAATATGTAATTTCCGCAATATTGACGCTTTTTGCGACAATTATTGATGCTCAAGAGAGCCAAACGGGGTATAATTTCCTTCGCTTGCCGGTGAGTGCTCACGCAGCTGCTCTGGGTGGCGACAACATCACCTTGATAGAAGATGATGAGGCACTCATATTCCATAATCCGGCTCTCCTGTCATCAGTAAACGACAAGACGGTCAATCTCAATTATATGAACTATATGTCGGGGGTGAATACTGCCTCGGCTAGTTTCAACCGTACTGTCAACGACAAGGCTTCGTGGGCTGTTTCGGCTCAGCTTGTTGACTACGGCAAGATGAAAGAGACGGATGAGAACAACATCCAGATGGGTGAGTTCTCTGCAAAGGACATTGCCGTTGCGGGTTACTTTTCTTATATGCTCGGTGAGAAATTCGCAGGTGGTATTGCCGCCAAATTCATCACTTCGTATATTGGCGATTACAATTCTATCGCTGTGGGAGTGGATCTGGGTATCAACTATTACGACCCGGAAACGGAATGGTCGGTTTCTTGCGTGGCAAAGAACCTGGGTGGACAGCTGAAAGCTTACGACAATGAATATGAGAAGATGCCAATCGACCTGCAGTTGGGTGTGACGAAACGCTTCGCCAACGCACCGTTCAGGGTATCAGCTACACTGGTCAACCTGAACCATTGGGACAGCAGTCTTCGTGATCATGCCGTAGTAGGTGCCGACATTCTGCTTTCGGAGAGCCTGTGGATAGGTGCCGGCTACAACTTCCGGAGAGCCAACGAGATGAAAATCAGCACCTCAGAAGATGAGGAAAGCAGTCATGGAGCAGGTTTCTCTGTGGGTGGCGGTATCAACCTGGAGCGCTTCCATCTGAACGTTGCCTACGGCAAATATCACGTCAGTAGCAGCAGTCTCATGCTGAACGTAAGTTACAGATTATAAATTCTACATTATAAATTATACATTAAAGTTAGTTCGAAATTATGAAGAAAATAACAATAGCAATAGACGGATACTCTTCTTGCGGTAAGAGTACGATGGCAAAGGATCTTGCCAAGGAAATAGGTTATGTTTATGTAGATACGGGCGCCATGTACCGCTCGGTAACTCTCTATGCGCTGCGTCATCAGCTCTTTGAAGCAGATGGAGCCGTAAAGACTGAAGAACTGCAGAAGGAGATGAAGAACATCAGCATCTCATTCAAGTTTAATGAAACAACCGGTCGCCCGGACTGCTATCTGAACGGCGAACTGGTAGAAAAGGAAATCCGTTCATTAGAGGTTTCCAACCACGTTAGTCCGATTGCCGCCGTTCCTTTCGTCAGAGAGGCGCTGGTAAAGCAGCAGCAGAAGATGGGCGAAGACAAGGGTATCGTGATGGATGGTCGCGATATCGGTACCACCGTGTTCCCTAATGCCGAACTGAAGATTTTCGTTACAGCCAGCTCACAGGTGAGAGCACAGCGCCGTTTCGATGAACTGAAGGAGAAAGGAATGCCAGCCGACTTCGATGCGATTCTGAAAAATGTAGAGGAGCGCGACTATATCGATACCCACCGCGAGACTTCCCCACTCAGAAAGGCTGATGATGCCATCACGCTCGACAACAGCAACATGACCATTCCTGAACAGAAGGCATGGCTGATGGAACAATATCAAAAGGCAATAGCAGAATAAGCTACAGAAAAGAGACTGCCGGGTTATTTATGCAAAAATACGTTAAATATACTACTTTTACCGATAAATTTATTTTATTCGATGAAAAAGATTTGGAAAAAAAACTTCAATTTAGTATCTTTGCAATCATATTAACAAGGTAGTAATGATATAGATTATAAATTTTGAGTTAATTACTGTTTTTTGAAGGTGATAGGTCTTCGGGAGAAGATTTATCACCTGTTTTATTTTCAGACAGTATATAAAAGATGCCCCCTTGCTACCGCAAAACGCGGTAGCAAGGGGGTTAACTGATTAATAACCAACATCTTAAGTTTTCCAACCAACGATAAAACTATCCTCTACCCATATACGGTGAAACACCGTATCAAGTATATCAAGTAGCTGATAATCAGTATTTTAACTTTTACTGCAAAAGAGCAGAACTTTCCTTGATAATCTTATCCTTGCACTCTTCCATCAGCCACTTCGGCGTACTGGTAGCACCACAGATACCTACCGTTTCCACATCCTTGAACCAGTTCATATCTATCTCGTCGGCACTTTCTATCTGGTAGCTGTTGGCATTCACGCTCTTGCATTCCTTGAAAAGCACCTTACCGTTCGAGCTCTTTCTGCCACTCACAAAGAGGATGACATCATGCTTGCTGGCAAAGGCAGCGATGTTAGGCATGCGGTTAGCCACCTGACGGCAGATAGTATCGAAACTCTTGAAGACAGCGCCCTCAACAATATGCTCCTGGCAGTATTCGATGATGCGGTGGAACTCATCGAGACTCTTGGTAGTCTGGGAGTAAAGATAGATATCTTTAGAGAAATCCAGCTGACCGTTTTCCTTCAGCTGCTTCACATCCTCAAACTTCTCTACCACGATGGCATGACTCTCCGTCTGTCCCACCAGTCCGAGCACCTCAGCATGCCCATTCTTGCCGAAAATCACGATCTGTGCCTCCGGATTGTTGACATACTGCTTCTTGATGCGGCGCTGCAACTGGAGCACCACAGGACAGGTAGCATCGATGATTTCGATGTTGTTTCGCTCGGCAAGGGCATAAGTTTCAGGCGGTTCACCATGAGCACGGAGCAAGACCTTTACGCCCTGCAGTTCCTCCATCTGCTCATGGTCTATCGTGATGAGTCCCGCTTCATGCAGGCGCTCCACCTCCATACCGTTATGCACAATATCGCCCAGGCAGTAAAGTTTACCGCCCTTAGCCAACTCCTCTTCAGCTTTCTTGATGGCAGTGGTTACGCCAAAGCAGAACCCACTGCCGTTATCTATTTCTATCTGCACGATATTCGTTTTTAATTCATTGTACATTAATCTTCACCACCACCTTAGCATGGTCAGGGTCATTCGTAATCATGAGGATACGAGGGTGTCTGACACGCGATTTCTTCAAGTCGGCAGCCACAGCCGTCACCTTCATCTTAACGGTCTCTCCTGGCTGAATCTTACTCTTCTTCAGATTCACCTGCAAGCCCATCGTAAACATCTGCATGCTGCGGATATCCAGTTCCGACTTACCCTTATTGGTAATCAGAATCTCACCCTTCAGCTTCTTCTTTCCATTGAAACTACCCAGATTGAGATCGGTGGCAGACATCTCTATCTTCGGAGCCAGTGCCTTCTTGGCTGGAGTCATGTTCTCGAAACCAGGAAGAAGAACGGCTGATACCACGATTTCCTTCTCAGGCGCAATCCTATCGCCAGGACGCTCACCGAGATAAACCGATGTCTGGTTCAAGCCCAGGTCGCGCAGTTTCTTGGAATCCAGCACGAAACTGATTTCGGCAGAATGACGCGGAGCTACCTTGGAAGGCGATACGAAAGCATGAAGATAGGGTGGCAGATGCATCACTACCGGCTCCAGTAATTCGTCGGTAGGATTGAAGATATGGATGCGCTGAACCGGACGGTCGCCACGGTTCACGTCATCAAACTCCACCTCCTGGGCATCACTCTTGATGACACCCAGCATCTCATCGTAAGAACCAGCGAAATCTACTACGCTACCCACTACCTTTCCCCTCATAGAGAGGATGAACGGCTCTTCATCCGCATTGGTATAGAGGCAAACCTGCTTGGTGAAAGTACCCATCTGCTTGGCATCGTATACCGCCTTGATGACGAAACTTTCGCCGGCAGCAATGCTCGTCTTCGGATAATCTACCTCCGTACAGCCGCAGCTTTTCAATACATTGTTGATAACCAACGGCTTGTGCCCGTCATTCTTCAGCATGAATTCGGCAGTTACAGGCTTGTTGAACACCACCTGTCCGCAGTCTACCACCTCGTGCTGGGTTGTAATCTTCTGTGCTGATGCAGGCAGCGCCAACAGCGCTGAGAGCATCCATATATTCATCCGTTTCATACTATTCTATTTTAAATTATCAATCTATAAACTTTAATTATTAACTTTCAATTCATAAGCCTCTGTGCGGCCACCAAATTCCGGACTGTAGGTACACTCAGCGGTGCAAGTTCCGCTCTGATAGTCGCCCTTTCTATCCACGTAATACTCCATTTCTACGATGTGCATACCTTTAGATAAACGATCGAAATAGAAATTTGTTGCATAATCTCTTGGAGAAACATAGCAGCCTATGCCCCACTGATAACCACTCTTCTGGTTAACCGGTTCCAGACATGCCGCACGCTTATCCGTAATCTGCACAAAGTCGTAGTCGCGGTCGGCGGTGATGAGGAGCGTTACCTTCACCTTCTCGCCTACCTTCGCCTGCGCCTTGCCCTTACCCTGAGATTCGGCTGGAACGATGACACGGCGAATCTTGATGCCCGACTCCATGGAACCGATTTCGCTGATAGGCTGCTTAAACTCTGCATAGACGGCTCCCCAGCTGGTATAATCGCTCTTTTTGTCGATGCTCAGCTTAGATGCCTTGCCCGGTCTTTCGGTCTTCACATAGCCCAAAGTAGTGGAATCCTGCGGCATCGGCAGCAGCTTGCCGTCCAGTTTAAGAACGGCATTCTCAGCCTTCCTGTTCCAGTTGCTCTCATTGCCCTTCATAAAGGCGTAGACGGCATCCACGGTGTTCACCGGCGTATCCCAAACCTGGGTGCGTTTCGACATCAGGAGCCAGCGCTGCAGTTCTTCAATGGTCTGCTTGTCGTTCGGCTTCAGCATCTGCATCGCCTCTATCACGGATACCTGGGTAGGAATCTTATAGTTTCTCCAGCTGTAGAGTGCCTTGCGGGTATCGTAGTAGCGGCCCATCTCCTCGCGGTAAACGGCATATTCGTTCACGCTCTGCAGATATTCGCCTGCCTTCTCGCGGTAAGCGGCATTCTGCTGGCTGTTTCGGGCGAGTACCACGGCAGCACGCGCCTTGCCATAGATGGAGAAATCACCCGTCATCTTCGACATCTTGTCCAGGAGATAAGCCTTGTCAGCTTCCAGATTCTGTTTCATCTTTCTGCCATCCATCGAAAGGATGTAGAGATAATGCAGCGCCTGTTCGCTAGGACTCACCTTCTGCTTTTTCTCCTCCTGCTTCTTCATTTCTCTTACTTCCTGAGCTGTCTGCCAGGAGAGATAATCAATGGCGGAAGTCAGCATCTTGGCGGTGGATTTCTGCACACCTGCGATGGCATTCAATCGAACCATCATTTCGGCTACCGACGTTGTCATATACCGGCTGCCCTTCATGCCCTTCCACCAGGAGAAGGAACCGTTAGGGTTCTGCAACTTCTTCAGTTTCTCCACCTGATTCTGCAGGCGGATGCTCTCCTGAGAGAGATTCTTCTGAGAATGATTATCCAAAGAGAGAGTCTTCTGGATATGGGTGGTGATGGTATTGGCATAGATGGCAGACATCAGCGAGATGGCGTTCTCCTCATCCGGATTGCTGATGGCAGTCAGCGCCTTCACCATCAGCCAACTTGGGTTATTGGTGTACTCGATGGTTACCTTTGCCTCTTCAGCGCCCTTCGCCTGCTTGCCCTCCTTGTTCAGGAAGAGTTTGCTCAGGTCGAAGTTCTGCTCACCCTTCTGATGCAGGGTGATAGGCAGGGTGTTCACCACGAGTTCACGGTTGCTCAAAACCGGCAGATAGTGCTGTTCACCATCGCTGTAGCCATTACCGGCAGCCACCACCTTATTAATATATACGCCTTCTTTCAGTCCCTGGACATCAAAGGAGATGGTAGCAGAGCCCTCGGCATCGATGCTGTAGTTCTGTGTCTTCTGCCAAACCACCTTGTTGGTCTCCGGGTCGAGAATCTGCATACGGGCGTTGCCGCTCACCTTCTTGTCAGAAGTATTGAAGAGTTTCACTACGATGGTGCTCTTATCGCCCTCACGCAGGAAGCGAGGCATATTAGGCTGCACCATCACGGTCTTCTGAGCCACAGCCTCATCCACCAGCAAACCGTTGCGCATCTCCTTGTCATGAGCCAATCCCATGAACTTCCAGGTAGTCACGCTCTCAGGCAGGGTAAACCTGATGGCTACGTTGCCATTGTTGTCGCTCTCCAAGGCAGGATAGAAGAAGGCGGTCTCGTTCATATTCTCACGCACCTGCACCTTGTCGAGGAATTGTCCTGCATCTGAGCCAGAACCACCTGTAAACTGCGGCATCTCCTCTACTACATCAAAAACCTTGTTGGCAGATGGAGCAGCCGCTCCGACACGGGTCATTTTAGAGCCGCGAATCCTGATGACTTTCGGTTCTTCCTGAACCAGCTCGTCTTTTTGTATACGAACAGACTCAACGGTTCCGCCAGAAGAACGCTCCAACATGCACAGTTCCACCGCTTGCATATAAGCATAATAGCTAAAGAATTTTCCATCAAACTTATCTACATCTAGTTGCTTCTCGTCATAATACTTGGTAGGATAAACGCCATTCAAGTAAAATGAACGGAAAGTGAGGTTGTGCTTCCAGTAGCAGTTTGGCAAACTCTGATAGAAGCCCAGGGAGAAATTCCAGGAATGTGGGGCTATCTGGTCGAGCGACTTGTCATAGAGTACGCTCATCAGCTGCGCCTTGGCTGGCTTGCCGTCAGGGGTGGTAATCTTCAGCGTCCACTCCTCCTTCTGTCCAGGGGTCAGACGGTTGCGGAAGGTCTTCCAGGCGATGTTCAGTTTCTTCTCAGGCAAAGGACGGGCGATGCTCATCATTCGGGTATAGCACTTGCCTTGCTTCACGAAACTATAGTTCAGTACGATGCCCGACGCATATTCCTCCTTGTAGGTGAAAGGCAGGGTCACGATACTGTCGCCCAACTCCCAGGCACCCTTCTCCAGCAGTTTGTTGCCGGCGATGATGGAATATACGATGTGCGCTCCGTTCTCCGAAGAGCCCACCTGGATATAGACCGGCTTGCCATCACGAGGGAAGGTCTTCGCCGTCTGATAATACCATTCGGTGGTTGGCTCCACCGGATGGGTATCCTTCATGCTGAAAAGGGTGAACTTCTGCTGCAGGGTATCCTGTCCGCAGATTGCCTCCAACTGATGAACGCCAGATTTCCAAACGAGGGAAGAAGAGGCAGAGGAAGAAGCATATTCCTTGATAGAAACCGGTGCATTCGCCTCGGCATCCTTCCATTCACCCTTATCAATTCGATATTTCAACCTACAAGAAATCGGCATTCCACTGGCATTGCGGTAAGCGAAGGTCACCGTCTTCAGACTGTCTGCCTCGATACGCTTAGGAAGATTCACCGTGAGGATGGTTGGCTTGGTGCCCAGAGGCAGACTCATCACGCCCTCGTGGCTCTCACCGCTGATGTCGGTAACGATGGCTGAGACCTCGAAGTTGAAGAAACGGGCTTGGCGCATGAAGTCGCTCATATCAGCCTCGTCTTTTCCTGACAAGGAAGCCTCCAGCGGAATCTCCACGTCGAAGGTTCCGTCCTCTCGTGTCACGCAACTGTCAGTCTTCACCAACTGTCCGGCAGAGCCTGCACCCCACCACCAGAGCTGATTTCTGCGGGTCACCTGATACTCCACCTTGGCACCCTGCACCGGCACTCCGGCATAGGTCTTGGCTGAAGCTTTCACCACCACGGTGTCGCCCCAGGTATATTTCTCGTTCACCTTCGGGAAGGTAATCTCGAAGGTTGGACGCTTGTATTCCTCAACTCTGAAATATTCGCTTGCTGTACCATTCACGGAGATGGAATACTGTCCTGTCTTTCCCTCCTTCGGGAGTTCGAAATCTACCGAAGCCGTACCATATTCATCGGTCGTAACCTTCTGTTCTGCCACCTGCTTCCAGTTGGCATCACTCAGGACAAACTTCAGTTCCTTGCTCTTGCCCAGCACACTGGCATCCAAGCCCTTCTTCACGATGTAGGAAATGGCTGTGACATGCACCTTCTGTCCCGGACGGTAGATAGCACGGTCGGTATAAACCTGATATTTGTCTTCATTATCCTTCTTCTCATAATAGCGGTCACGGCTGAGAAAGATGTACTTGGCAGGCATAAACTTGTCATTGTTGGTAGAAATCAAGACATTTCCATCCACATTCTTGAAGTAAGCCTCGCCGTTCTCATCGGTTGTCAAGCGGGCATGTACCGTTCGTTTGTCCTTCTTCGTCTTGAAATCATACCGTTGGTCATAGAGTTCTACCTTCGCCCCAGCGATAGGCTGGCCATCAGTAGCATTCACCACCACATAGCGATGCCTGTCATCAGGCAACTGCTGGATCATCACCGCCAGATTGCTGACATAGAAGAGTTCTCGCTGCGGAGCGATGCCGGCATTATCCGAAGTCACCTCCATCAGATAGGCACCCAGCGGCAGATTGCCACCGATTTCGATGGAATCCTTCACCTCTTCGTAATTCGGACGACCATAGTAGTTCCTGCTGAAATCCTTCTGATGCAGCTTCGTAGTCTTTTTCAGAAGCATCTTATAGGTAGCCTCATTCTGAACATTATAATCGTTATCTGCCGTAATGTTGAGGCGGGAAATGCTGACCTTCAGGTTCTGGAGATTGCGCACGTTCAGATGCACCCACTTCCTTTCTGAAGGACGAAGCACCAATGGCATATCCTTCACCCGGAACATCGGTTCGGTGAGTCGCTTCTGCGCATTTCTCAATTCGTTCATTCTCGACCATCCCCCCCAGCGGCTCAGCGCATAGTTGATATAGTTGAGCTTATCCAGCGGTTTGGCATCGGTAGCACCTTCCATGAAGCGGAAATGCTCCACGGCAAGTTCGCCTGCCTCCGGAATATCCTGATAAACCTGGATGAGCGAGTCGATGGTCTGCAGATACTTCGATTTCTTCACCTCTCTCACGTCGTCCTGGCGGTATTTCTCGATGAGTTTGTAGGCACAGAGACAAGCCGCACCCCGATTTCCCACCTTATTATAATAGGTGTACAGCTGCAGATACGCCTCCTTGCTGTCAGCCTCAAAACCGATGAGATGCAGCAGATCGTTGTTGAAGGAACTGCCATCCACACCCTTCAGCGTCAATGGTACATACTCAGTGGAAGTATGCTTGGCAAGGAGTTCAGGCTGCTCCAGGGCTTTCTTGAAGAACTCGCAGCTTTTCTTTAAGTTCACATCCCGCTGGCTCAGAGAAGAAGAAGCACTTTGATCCAAAGAAACATCATCACTTGGGTCCAAGGCAACCTCATCCACCTCCCCGTAAGGACTATCACGATACACCTTGCCCAACACAGCATATCTCACGGCCTTCAACGCCGGGTCCTTCACCTTCAGCACCTCGGCTTCCATCCGCTTCACATGGGGCGTCAGCGAGTCGGGCGAAATCTCTCTCCTGAGTATCGCCTGCCGCATCTCAGCCGCCAGCAACTGGCCATAATCCTTGGCAGCCGAAGCCTTGGCGATGATTTTCTTCATCACCGCGATTTCGCTCTTAGGCTGGTCCTTCTGAGCATTGATTTCAGCTTGCTTCCACAAGTTGTCGTATGTCTGAGCCGCTACCTGCAAGGTTGCAAAGAGGGCTACCAGAAGTGATAAAATGTTTCTTTTCATAAGCCAACAGTATTAAATGTTAATAGAATGATGATAATCATCAAACTTTTCATTGCAAAAATACAAAAAAAAACTGTTTTCTAACCCCGAAACTGAAACTTTTTACTATCTTTGCACCAAAATAATATATTTTACCTAGAAATAAACATTAAAAAAACAATGGCAGAAAAAAAATATGGTCATTTTGATGACGCCAATCGCGAATACGTGATTACTGACCCAAAGACCCCATGGCCTTGGATCAACTATTTGGGTAACGAGGATTTCTTCTCGCTCATCTCAAACACAGCAGGTGGTTATTCCTTCTACAAGGATGCCAAGTTCCGTCGCATCACCCGTTACCGCTACAACGGTGTGCCGATGGATAACGGCGGTCGCTATTTCTATATCAAAGATGGCGATACCGTATGGAACCCGGGATGGAAACCTTGCAAGACACCGCTCGACAGCTACGAGTGCCGCCACGGCATGAACTATACCCGCATCACGGGCAGCAAGAACGGCGTAGAGGCAAGTGTGCTCTTCTTCGTTCCGCTCCATACATGGGCTGAGGTGCAGAAGATGACGCTGAAGAACCAGACTGAGGAGGTGAAGACCCTCAAGGTATTCTCCTTTGCAGAGTGGTGTCTCTGGAATGCTGCTACCGACATGGAGAACTTCCAGCGCAACTTCTCTACGGGCGAGGTGGAGGTAGAGGGTTCTACCATCTATCACAAGACCGAATACCGTGAGCGCCGCAACCACTATGCTTTCTACACAGTGAATACCGAGATTCAGGGCTACGATACCGACCGCGAGAGCTTCATCGGACTCTACAACGAGTTTGCCGAGCCTGAGGCTGTGATGGAAGGCAAGCCACGCAACAGTTTTGCCCACGGCTGGAGCCCTATCGCATCTCATTATATCGAGGTTACCCTGCAGCCAGGCGAGAGCCGCGACCTCATCTTCCTGCTGGGCTATGTGGAGAACGAGCAGGACAAGAAGTTCAGCGCCAAGAAGGTAATCAACAAGGAGAAAGCGCATCAGCTTATCGCCAAGTTTGATACCACCGAAAAGGTGGATGCTGCCTTCGCAGAACTCAACCAGTACTGGGATAACCTGCTGAACATCTTCACCGTGAAGAGCGGCAACGACAAGTTAGACCGCATGGTGAACATCTGGAACCAGTATCAGTGCATGATCACCTTCTGTATGTCGCGCTCGGCAAGTTTCTTCGAGAGCGGCATCGGTCGAGGCATGGGCTTCCGCGATTCCAACCAGGACCTCGTAGGTTTCGTTCATCAGATACCTACCCGTGCCCGCCAGCGCATCATCGATATCGCCAGCACCCAGTTCCCTGACGGTGGCTGCTACCACCAGTATCAGCCACTCACCAAGCGCGGCAACAACGATATCGGTGGCGGTTTCAACGACGACCCTTGCTGGCTCATCTTCGGTACCGTAGCCTATATCAAGGAGACGGGCGACTTCTCTATCCTCGCTGAGCAGGTGCCTTTCGACAACCAGCCAGGCACAGAAGTAAGCCTCTTCGAGCACCTCAAGATTTCGATGAACCATGTTATCAACAACCTGGGTCCACACAAGTTGCCACTCATCGGAAGAGCCGACTGGAACGACTGTCTGAACCTGAACTGCTTCTCCTGGGACCCTAACGAGAGTTTCCAGACCACCGAAAACAAGGGCGAAGGAAGCAAGGCAGAGAGTCTGATGATAGCCGGTCTGTTCGTGGTTACCGGCAAGGATTATGTGGCTCTGTGCAAGCAGCTTGCCAAGGAAGCTATGGAAAGCAAGGAGGGCGAAATAGCCGGTCTTGCAGAGGAAGATTATTTGACAGAAGCCGAGCGCATGCAGCAGGCTGTAGATGAGATGAACGAGGCTGTGAAGCAGCATGGATGGGACGGTGAATGGTTCCTCCGCGCTTACGATTTCTTCGGCAACAAGATTGGTAGTGATGAGAACGAGGAAGGAAAAATCTTCATCGAGAGTCAGGGCTGGTGTACGATGGCTGGTATCGGTCTGGAAGAAGGACTTTGCGATAAAGCACTGGATAGCAGCAAGAAACGACTGGAATGCGAGCACGGAATGGTGCTAAACAACCCAGCCTACACCACCTATCATGTAGAAATGGGTGAGATTTCTTCTTATCCTGAAGGCTACAAGGAGAACGCCGGTATCTTCTGCCACAACAATCCTTGGGTCATCATCGGAGAGACTGTAGCCGGTCGAGGCAACGATGCCTGGAGCCATTATACCAAGATTCTGCCTAGCTATGTAGAGGAAAAATATCAGACACTTCACAAGGTAGAACCTTACGTAAACTGCCAGATGGTAGCCGGTAAGGATGCAGCCAAACCAGGCGAAGGAAAGAACTCCTGGCTCACCGGTACAGCAGCATGGATGTGGTATACAGTATCAGAATTCATCCTCGGCATCAAGCCAGATTATGAAGGTTTGCTCATCGATCCTTGTCTCCCAAGCACCGCTAAGGAGTATGAGGTAACCCGCAAGTTCCGTGGTGGCGAATACCATATCACAGTAAAGAATCCTAGCGGAAACCAGAAGGGCGTGAAGCAGATTACAGTGGATGGCACTCCTATCTCAGGCACCATCGTTCCTTGCTCTGAAGGCAAGCATGAAGTAGTGGTTGAGATGTAAATCAGCCAGATCTCATCAAGTTACGATTTGAAAGTTCAATGTAACACAACTCCTTTCCATACCCATGCCCCCTGTTTTAGGGGGTATGGGTATCACGTTAAACACTTGACCCCTTATTTCAGGGATCAAGTGTTTTATATATCTGATAATCTGATACTTAACTTTTAATATAAGCACATATTCAACAGTATCAAGAGTAAGATTCTAAGTCTCTATCATTTCCTCAGTTCCTCAGTTCCTCAGTTCCTCAGTTTTTTCCTAAGGGGTATATAGCCCTTATAGTTCAAAGTTGTTTTAAATTGTTATATATTATATATTATTATATATATATTTATATATAATAAACTTCTAAATAAAGACAAAAGTGAAGGGTCAGAGAAAAACTGAGGAACTGAGTTATTGAGGAACTGAGTCATTGCAGTAAAAACATCACAACCCTCATAAACACCTGATTTACTGCTTAACTCTATACTTTAAGAGAGCAAAGCTATGAGTTGCGACCCATAAAACTATGAGTTGTCACCCGCAAAACTATGAGTAAGGAAGTTTAACTACTTTCAATCTGAAAGCACATTTCAAACAAATCCTTATCACACCCCCAAATTTGGCAGTATCAGAGAAAAGTTGTATCTTTGCACGGAATTCCATCCATTCCATCCATTCCATCCATTCCATCCATATCTACCATACCTTCTAACACCTTCCATACCGCTCCTTCCATGCCATCCCCATAACTTCTTCCATGCCATCCCCACAACTCCTTCCGCCCAGCTTCCGCACGCGTCTCTCCATCCGAAGTATTAAAAGGAAAAAGATAAAAAAGGTATGGCTTTTCGAGTTATTTTTTGTACTTTTGCAGCCGATAACGCATTTTGCGAACAAAACAGGATTCTTTAAAAGAAAAGAAAGGAAATAACAATGAAGAAAATATTATACTTTGTGGCAGCCCTGGCTGCTGCATCCTTTATCACTACGATGGGTACCAGCTGCAAGTTTGCACCCGACCAGCATGACGGCGACACGGTAGCTGCCAGCGAGTTTTATCCGATAGATACCTCTGCAGCTCATGCCAAGAAGATGGCGAAGATTGCTGCCATCAAGAACGGAAAAGACAGTGTAGGCATCTATTATGTGGGCAGCAATTCTACCAAAGACCTCATCGAGCTCGTATCCTATCCTTCACGCCGCGACACGATGATGTACAGCAAGACCCGACACATAAAGGTGAAGGGCAATGCCGATATCAACCACGTGGTTCGTGTAGACTTCTATCTGCATAACGGCAAGGATTCGCTGGTGAAGTATGTTGAGGAGGTGGTGCTTTAGCCAATAACCCAAAAAATCAGCACAAAAAAAGCTAGCATGCAAAAACGCACGCTAGCCTTTTTCGTATTTTATCTAACCTGAATTTCAAATCACTTAATAGCCTATAAACTATCAACTATAAACTATCAACTAATCATAGAATCCCGGCTGCTTGTACTCAATGCCCAGTTCATCATCTACTGTTGCGATGACACCCTGAATCTGACCCATGGCAAACATACGGCCGAGGAGAGTGTAACCGGCATTGTGACCATGATTGCTCTCATCGAATACGCCACCTGGCTCATCAGTGAAGGTCATACCGTGGTCTACTCGCATTGGCAATCGACGGCCGGAATTGCACTTGCCTTCCTGCTCAGCCTTCTCGAAGATGCGGCAAAGTTCAATGAGATGGCCACGACCACCCAAGTGAGAAGCCTCTGTAAAGTTGCCGTTAGGGAAAATGTAGCAAGAGCGCAGATGAACAAAGTGAGTGCGGTCAGCAAACTGCTTAGCCATTGCCACACAGTCGTTGTGCTCGCCGGCAGAGAATGAACCTGCACAGAAAGTCAAACCATTGTGCTTGTTTGGCACAGCATCGAGCATCCACTGGATATCCTCGGCACGACCGATGATTCTTGGCAAGCCGAATACAGGATAAGGAGGATCATCCGGGTGAACACACATATTGATATCGTACTCATCGCAGATAGGCATGATAGCCTCCAGCCAGTACTTCATGTTCTCCTGCAACTTCTTCTTGTCGATGCCATCATAAAGCTTCAACAGGTCGCGGAACTTCTGGACAGGAGCTGAATCGCCCTCGCTGAAGTTACCCGATACGAAACCCTGGGTCTTGATGATGATATTCTCTACCAACGCATGATCCTGCTCTGGTGTAGAAGTCTTCTTGATTTCATCAGCCTCAGCCACGAGGTCTCTGCCCCACTTGTGCTCCTTAGAGAACTCAGCCCAATCCTCACGAGCGCCTTCACGCTGCAGGATGTAGATATCGAAGTAGGCAAACTCGCCCCAGTTCATATAGAGGTTGTTGGCTCCGTTAGGATTCTCGTGTGACAAATCGGTACGAGCCCAGTCTAAGACTGGCATAAAGTTGTAGCAGATGCACTTGATGCCTTCCTCACCCAGGTTGCGGAGACTTTCCTTGTAAACCTCAATCTGATGATCACGGTCAGGACCGCCATATTTCAGGGTTTCAACTACAGGCAAAGACTCTACCACACTCCATTTCATACCATAAGACTCGATGTACTCCTTGAGTTCATGAATCTTCTCGCGTGTCCAAACCTCGCCCAGAGGAACATCGTGCAATGCGGTAACAATGCCCTCAACACCTATCTGCTTCAACTGTGCAAGAGTGATCTTATCCTTCTTGCCAAACCAGCGCCATGTTCTTTCCATATATATTATATAATGTATAAGTTTAAAAATGAATTATCTTGCAGAAACATATTTATGTAATGTCTGTCTTACGGCACCCTTGCCGGCGAAGAGTTCCTTCACCATGCCCTCAATCTGCTCGCCGAAGCCAGCCTCATAGAGATCGAGACCGAATACATCCTTGCGGGAATAGAGGTTCTTGAGGCAAGAGTAGTCCTGATCAGCCTTGCCCACTTCCAGAGGAGCCACGATGGCCTGCAGTTCTGCCAACAATGGGTCGGAAGATGGCTCGAATGGCTTCAGGTTATCATCCAATGCTTTGAGATAACGGGCATAACCTGCCAATACCAGAGGAATCAACACAAGATTGCTCTTATCGAGACCGCGGTCGATATACTTCTTGATAGTCTCACCGAAACGGATAGAGAGTTTCTGGCTGGTATCGGTAGCGATACGCTGAGGAGCATCTGGCATGAACGGGTTAGGCAGACGCTTGTTGATAACGGTGCCGATAAACTCGTATGGATTCAATACACCTGGATCTGTTACTACTGGCATTGCCTCGATGTAACCTATCTTCTGGATGAAGGCACGAAGGTCCTCATCAGCCATCTCGGCAGAAATCAGAGTATAGTCGAGCATGCAACCATAGATTGACATCGCTGTATGGAGAGGGTTCAGACAGGTGGTTACCTTCATGGTCTCAACCTCATCTACAGTCTTGCGGGTGGTATAGAGCGCACCGCCCAACTCCAATGGCGGACGACCGTTGGTATAAGTATCCTCGCAAACGAGATACTGCACTTCCTCGGCATTTACGAAAGGAGCGGTGAAAGTATGCTTCTCGGTGATAATCGTATTGTTATCCTCGAAACCATCCTCAGCAAGCATCGCCTGTACCTTCTCGTGTGGACGAGGAGTAATCTTATCAATCATAGACCAAGGATAGGTAATCTTGCTGCTGTCATTGATATAATCTACGAAACCAGCCTCTACGATACCATCCTGTGCCCAACGTTCAGCATAAGCCTTTACGCCAGCCTTAACATGGTCGCCATTGTGAGAACAGTTGTCGGTAGACTGAAGAGTAAGTGGCAACTTGCCTGCCTTATAACGCTCATAGAGAAGAGCGGTAAGCTTACCCATAGCAAATACAGCATCGAGACCACGAGCCAAATCGGCATCATTGAAAGAATATCCCTTCTCTGTGATGGTGAAAGTAACCATCTGCAAAGTTGGAGCCTGGAAAATCTGAACCAGACGCGCCCAGTCGTCAGCAAACTGCTTATCCGCCTTGAGGCTTTCTGTGATAGATGCGATGACCTTCTTCTCGATGGTTCCGTTGCTCTGGAGGCTGACGAGAAGAGAGAGATTATTGTAAGGGCGATAAGCCTTATCGATAATTTCGTAGTCGAAACTTTCTGCCACGATTACACCACGATCATACTTGCCTGTGTTAAGCGCATCGTTGAGGATGGCTGCCGGGAAAGCACGGAAGATGTTACCTGCGCCGAAGTGAACCCAAGTAGGCTCGTCGTGAGTCTTCTTAGCTACGGCTGCGATGTCATACTTAGGAAGCTCATAACCCTTAGCTTCCCATTCTGCAGCATTAAAGCTGTCAGAAAGAATTTCGTTCAGTTTCATGATTATACGTTTTTTTGATTGTTCCATGTATGTGCCTATCTTTCCGAATAGGCGTGGCAAAAGTACAAAGAAAAATCGAAAACCGCTCATTTTTAGAGAACTAATTTCAAAAATTGAACGATTAACAAATACTTTTGAACAATATGGTAAGACCAGGAAAAGAAAATGTTACGATTCCTCCAGCGATTTGATCTGCTTCTTCGGCGTTACGCCGAGACCTTTCAAGCTTTCCACCCTGCGCATCACGTTGCCACTTCCATCGTAAAGCTGCTTTCTTGCCTTGTCGAAGGTGCCGGAAAGGCGGGTTATCAGATCACCCACACTCATAAAGGTATCTTCGAAACCTGCTACCTTATCATACAGGTCAGCAGCCGTCTTCACGATTTTCTCCACATTCTTGTTCTGCCGGTCGTACTGCCAGAGATTATAGGCAAGTTGGAGTGCCATGAGCAGATTGCTTGGTGAGATGATGATAATCTTCTTCTGATAAGCATAGCGGCTGAGATCCGGCTGCTGCTTCATCGCTGCGATATAGCTGGTCTCGTTAGGAATGAACATCAGTACGAAGCCGATGGCATCATCCACCAGTTTGGAATAGTCTTTGGCTGCCAGTTCATCGATGTGCTTTCGTACGCTCAGCGCATGTGCCTTCATCAGGCGTTCCTGTTCAGCCTCATCTTCAGCTGCCAGAGCATCGGAATAGGCGGTAAGCGAAACCTTGGAATCGATGACCACACTTCTGCCTTCCGGAAATCTGACGATGACATCCGGACGATAGTTCTTTCCCTCTTCATCTTTCGTATTCTCCTGAATGAAGAATTCCTCATCTTTACGAAGTCCGCTGTTCTCCAGGATGGTTTCCAGCACCATCTCGCCCCAGTCGCCCTGCATCTTGCTGTCGCCCTTCAATGCCTTGGTCAGGTTGGCAGCATCGGAGCCAATCTTCTCGGTCTGCTCCTTCAGGTTCAGTACAGCCTGCTGCTGTTCCTGCTGGAAGAGTTTCATCGTTGCCTCGAAGGTGTTCTGCAGTTCCTTCTTGTTCACCTCGTTCTGGGTTTTGCTCTCCTCTACCGATTTCTTGAAATCAGCAAACTGTTCCTTGATAGGTTTCAGGAGTTCATCCATCTGCAGACGGTTGTTTTCCTGCAGAGCCGACTGCTTGGCAGCCAGCTGCTCAGCCGCCACCTTCTGCTGTTCTATCGTCATTCGCTGCATTTCCTGCTTCAGACTCTCGAGTTTCTGTGCCCACTGCTGGTCGCTTTCCGCCCTGAGTTTCGCCGCATACAGCCGCTCGTTCTCCATCTGCGCTTTCAAGGATTGAACCTCAGCAGCATGAGATTGTTTCAAGGATTGAACCTCAGAAGCATGATGCAGTTTTATCTGTTCGATGTTAGCCTGCAGCACCTGAGCCTTCGCTATAAGCTGGGTTTTCTCCTCTCCCGCACTTTTTGCTTCCATCAGTTTCCCCACGAAGAATCCGATGGCAAGCCCTATGATGATTCCAACTACTATTTCCATTTATCCTTATTTTGAATGATTCTGTAAATCTGCAAAAATTATGATTTGCAAAAGTAATCATTTCAAGACATAACACCAAACATCATGGGGGATTCTTGTAGATATTTAACTCTTCAGCATTTAACTATGCAAACAAAAAGAGCGCACCACTCTTGGCACGCTCTTTTCTTTAAATCATCTTAAATATACATTATCTGTTGGCAGTAGGCCACTGATAAGTATCAGTGCAACGGATATCGGCACTCTGGTCGGCAATCATCAATTTGAAGTCGCCTTCCTCCAATCTCCATTTGCCATTCCAACCTACGAAGGCCAAATCGTCTGCCTTTAATTCAAATGTCATGGTCTTGGTCTCACCAGGCTGAAGTTCCACCTTGTCGAAGGCACGGAGACGACGGCCATCAGGCACCATACTAGCGATGAGATCGCTACTGAACAGGAGGACACTCTCCTTGCCTGCCACCTTTCCCGTATTCTTCACATCCACGCTCACCTTGATGATGTCGCCGTGGCGGAAATCAGACTGAGAAACCTTCAGGTTGCTATATTTGTAAGTGGTATAACTCAAACCATATCCGAAGCCCCACTGCTGGGTAATCTTCGCATTGTAGTCGTAAGCACCTTCCATCGTACCCACCTCCTCACTCTTCTTGAAGTCATAGTTGGCGAGCGAATTGATTTCCTTAGGATAGGTGTAAGGCATCTTGCCACTGAAGTTTGACTTGCCCGATACCAGGTTTGCCAAGGCATCGCCGCCCATGTTGCCAGGGATAAGGATGTTGATGATGCCCTGTGCCAATGGTTCGATGTCAGCAATGAGACGAGGGCGACCTTCATTCAATACCAGAACGACAGGCTTACCGGTCTTGGCGAGTTCCTTCACGAGATTGCGTTGGTTCTCTGAAAGCCAAAGGTCGGTCAGATTGCCCGGAGTCTCTGTGTAAGAGTTCTCACCGATGCAGGCAACGATGACATCAACATTCTTTGCTGCATCAACTGCGCCCTGAATCTGAGGTTCGTTCTCCTCCCAGTATTTTCCCTTCTCATTATAGGTAACACCCTGGTTCAAGATGACATTCTCCTTGCCATACTCATTACAGAATGCCTCATAGATGGTATTGTACTTGCCGGCAAACTCATCGGCACGATGTCCCTGCCAGGTATAGCTCCATCCACCGTCCAGGCAGCGCATCTGATTGGCATTAGGACCCGTAAGGAGAATCTTCTTGCCATGCTGCAAAGGAAGGATATTACCCTCGTTCTTCAGGAGCACCATACTCTCGGTAGCTCCCTCCAAGGCGAGCTTGGCAAACTCCTCACCACCAAACTTAGGATAATTCTTCAGTTTCTGGGTTGGGTTCTTGAAGAGGTCGAGACGGTACTTCATGCGAAGCACACGGCGACAGGCATCGTCGATGCGACTCATCGGAATCTTACCTTCCTTCACCAGTTCTACAAGATAGCCACAAGCATCGCAAGAATAAGGTTCCATAATCATGTCGATACCGGCATTGATGGCAATGCGGAGCGCATCCTTCTTGTCCTTTGCCACCATCTCACGAGTATAGAGATTGTTGATGTCTGCCCAGTCGGTGATAAGCACACCATCCCATCCAGTCTCTTCCTTCAGCCATCCTGTCAGGATGTCCTTGTTGGCGTGCATCGGCATACCGTTGACGGAAGCGGAATTCACCATCACGGTCAAGGCTCCAGCCTGCAGACCCGCCAGGAAAGGAGCGAAGTGCTTCTCTCTCAAGTCGGCAGGAGAGATATAGGCTGGCGTACGGTCTTTACCGGTCCAAGGCACACCATAGCCCATGAAGTGCTTCATTGAAGTGGCAATGTGATACTGGTCGATGTTGTTTGGGTCCTCGCCCTGGAAACCATAGACCATCGCCTTGCCCATCTCTGAACTGAGGTAGCAATCCTCGCCAAAGTTCTCCCAGATGCGAGGCCAACGGGCATCACGACCGAGGTCAACGGTAGGACTGTAAGTCCAAGGTATGCTCACCGCACGAGTCTCATAAGCGGTAGCCTCAGCCGAACGGCGAGCTATCTCACGATTAAAGGTGGCAGCCACATTGATGTTCTGCGGAAAGAGGGTTCCGCCCTGTGTATAAGTAGAACCGTGGTTCTGGTCGAGACCGAAGACACAAGGGATGCCGATGCGCTTCATCGAGATCTTCTGGATTTGCGCGATATACTTCTCCCACTGCTTAGCGGTTGGTGCGCAGGTATTTGGAGCGTTGAGGATAGAGCCAATCTTATAGCGGGAAAGGATAGAATCGGTCTTGTGCTCGTCGATATAGAACACACCGTTCTTGTCGTTGGCACCAAAGAGGTCGGTCACCAATTCCATCATCTGACCTATCTTTTCCTCCAAGGTGAGTTTCTTCAGGGTTTGTTCTACCTGAGCCTCAATCTTAGGGTCGCTCTTGATAACTGGAACATTGGCACTGGCTGTATAAGCCAATGCCAATAATGAAATAGATAATAAAATTTTCTTCATAAACAGTAAAGGTTTGACGCTTTATGATAAAAGCGGAAATCTTTCTAATATATTATTCAATAGTTACTTTCTTTACGGTATAACCATCACCCACGAGGAGGAAACCATTCTGCTCAGTCAAGAGTTTGATAGAGAGGTCGGTCAGTTCAAACTTCCATGTAGCAGGACCAGTCACCATGAAGTCGCCACGCTCTGGGTCCTTCTTACCAGTAAGGATGTTGCTCCACCAAGCTGTAGCAGCGGTACCCTGACCATTTCCATCCACATAAACACGGAGGATGGTGCCAACCTTCACCTTTGAGAGGAAGGTATCCTTCAAGGCATCGAACGCTGTATTCCATGTCACGGCAAACTCACCTTCCCAGAGAGTAGTCTCCATAGATGGACGTGGCTCTGTGGTTACCTTGATGGTACCGCCAGAGAACTGGTTGCCCTCACCATCTACCAAAGTGATATCATAGTCACCATTCTCCAAACCTGTAGGAGTTGTGAGCTTCAAGGCTTTGCCCTCTTCGAAAACCTCGAAGGCTACTTCCTGACCACCTACCATTACTTTAGTAACTGTACCGAGATTCTTGCAATTATGGATAGTGGTCTCAGCACCCGGAGCTACCCAAAGCTCGCTGGCATTGGTACCCAAGACTGGATCATCGGCAGCAGGAGTCACGGTAACTTTCAAGGTGCGGGATGTGCTCTTATTCTTGGTAGTGGTTGCCACAATCTTCAGTTCATGAGTACCTAAAGGCAAAGGTTGGTCGATAGTATTACCTTCGGCAATCTGATTGCCGTCGAGCAACCATGTCACAGTGGTGTAGTGAACAGGAGTCACCTTGATTTCCAACTTATAATTAGTCTTGCGGTCTATCTTGGAATCATCCACCAAGTCGGTGTTCAAGATACGTGGATCGTCATCTTCCGAAACAGTGAAGTATGGTTCATCGTCAGAAGAGCAAGAAGACAGTGTAGCAGTGCCTGCGAGTGCGAAGCTAATGGCGAAAAGCATCATCCATGACTTCAACACCTTACCCATATATTGATTCATTATCTTTTTCATCTTAATAATATTTATTCATAAAGGCGTCAGCCCCTAATTATTAATTCTTAATTATTAATTCTTAATTACTTAATGTAGCCCTTGCCGTAAGGAGGATTGAAGTCGCCCTGTACGTTGACATCCGACTTATCCCACCACAACTTCTTGTGCCAGTCATCAGTACCACCCATGCGCTCGATGGCAGCCTTATAGTTCACACTGTTGTACTGACCTTCCAACTCAGGATAGCGCAAGCGAGTAGGCATTGACATATTAGGGTCGTCATATACGAAACCATCACCAGGGAATGTCGCCAAACGACTGCGATCCAACAAGGCAGGATAGTCGGAGCGACGCATGTTCGCCCAAGCCTCAGATGGGTTCATCATGTGGAGAATCCAAGCCTGTGTGTTGATGGTTTGCTTTGGATTTTCGCCCAACTGATTGTTGGCGATAAACGCATTGATTTCATCCTCAGAAATCTTATTGGATGTAAGATAATAATTGTTGAGCATCTCCATGGAAGCACGCACACCAGCCTCGTAATGGCTCTCGGCATCACCGCTTACGTTCCATCCCTTGGTCTTAGCCTCAGCCAAAAGGAAATCCACCTCGGCAGAAGTAATGAGGATACCAGGGCATGAAGGCATCTCGAAATCGATGTTCAAGCAAGGACGCATCAAGCGGGCACGATAGTCGGAGTTGTCATAACTGTTGGCATCCTGCTCAGCAAGTTTTGCCAAGGTAGGGAACTCAGCAGCATCAGCTACATTCATCCAGTTCTCATACCACGCCGAACCTGTATTACATGGCTCCTCACCGATATTGTTGCGCTGGAAATAAGCCAACACCTCATCGGTAAGGTCGATGTTCTGCTCCTTGTCAGGCTTCACCTGGCTACGCTTGATATTGTAGTAGTGACGGCAGATGCGATAGAGACGAGGGTCGCCTGTATTCTGCAACTGATAGAACAACGTCGAGCTGACGAAAGTTGGCGACGATGGATCCTGACCATAGAGAATCTCGCCCAAGGCATTGGTACGGAAGTCGTAGTCGTTGGCACCATCATAATAGGTATAAGGTGAATCAGCATACTTGATATAAGCATCGTCAGCAGCTGATGCAATATAGCCATCGGCATGGTTCATCGCCTTCTCAAACTCTTCCTGGCCCTTGCTTGGATTTACATCAGAGATACGCATCGCATAACGCATACGCAGAGAGTTGGCATATTTTTTCCATTTAGCCACATCACCACCCATGCTGGTAACATCGCCAGAGATATGGTCGGTACCAGTACCCAACTGTTGCTCGCAAGCATCCAACTCGGTGAAGAACCAACCATACAAGTCCTCTACGGTATCATACTTAGGATTGGAAATACCTGAGATGTAACCCAAACCTGCCTCTGAAGCAGGAATGTCACCATAAGTATCTGCCAATACAGAAAGTAGATAGACACGATGGATGCGGAGGGCAGCATTCAGGTTAGCCTTGTCCTCAGATTTGTGGATGGCATCTACGAGATTCTTGATAGCCACCTCATAATAACGGTCCCAGATACGGCGGGCAATATCATCCTCATGATGTACGGCACCTGCGTAATTGGTCACATTCCAACCACCAGCAAAATGCTGAGTGAAACCAGTGATATAGTTACGATAGGTATCCATCAAACTAAAGTCACCATAAGTCTGCAACAAAGATGTTGTCAACTGCGCATTAGGGTCCAGCTGGTTCACCTTGGTCTTATCGGTGTTGGTGCGCTCCATCATATCGTCTGAGCAAGAAGTCATCACACCGCCAGTAGCCATCAACAGCATAGCCATGGCGAAACCGCCTTTGCCTATATATTTCTTGATTATATTGTTCATTTTTTCTTGTCTTTTAAAATAAAGTTAGAACTTCACATTCACGTTGATACCATAGCTCTTGCGAGATGGCAAAGAACCATACTCCAAACCGAGTCCAGAAGTATTATAACTTGAGTCTGGGTCGATGTTAGGAATGTTCTTCCAAACAATGAATGGGTTACGTGCCACGAAGGAAACATTCAAGCCCTTGACCCACTTGCCCAACAAACTCTCAGGGAAAGTATAACCGAAGGTAATCTCACGACACTTCACGTAAGAGTTGTCATATACAAAGGCACTCTGCACATTGTTGGCAATAGCCTTCCAATAAGTCTCTGGGTTGACTGCGATATCGTTTGGACGATAAGTTCCATCACCATTGTCGATGACACCTGGAGCCACAAAGCCCTTGGCATTGCCAGCAGCACGCCACTGCTCATCTGTCATACCAGCAGCCTCACGAGCTTCCTCAGAAGCATACCACTCATCACGACCAGCCAAGGTCTGCTTTGCCTTACCAGTCTTATAAGCAGAGTTCATAGACATAGAATAGATGTCGGCACCCACCTTCACATCGAAGGATGCAGAGAGTCGGAAGTTCTTGTAAGAGAATGTGGTATAGAAACCACCTGTCCAATCCCAAGAAGAGTTACCGATGGTCTTCACTGTTTGGTCAACCTCTGGCAAACCGCTTGTTGGATTGATAATCACCTGTCCATCAGCAGTGCGCTTGAAGTCCTTACCACGGATAGCACCATAATTCTCTCCTACCTCGGCACCTACAGATACGCCGCACCAGGTAGCTTTAGCCAACTCGAAATAGTCCATGCCATCTACAAGCGACTTCACCTTGTTGGTATTCTTGGAGAAGTTGACACCCATGTCCCAACCGAAGTCCTTGATCTGGAGCAGACGACCATTGAGGGCAATCTCGATACCCTTATTCTGAATCTCACCGGCATTTACCAAGCGGTAAGAGTAGCCAGAAGTAGTGGTAGAGGCAAGGCTCAAGATCTGGTCCTTGGAGTTCTGATTATAATAGGTGGCATCCAAGCCCAAGCGACCATTGAAGAACTTCATCTCCAAACCCAACTCATAAGAGCCTGTCATGGTTGGCTTCAAGTCCTTGTTTGGCTGGGTAGCATTGCTAATCATACCGATGGTATAGCCAGCATAGCTGTACTTGCCTGTGGAGTAGTTGAGTGCAAGCTGATAAGGGTCGGTATCGCTACCTACCTTAGCCCAAGATGCACGTACCTTACCATAGTTGATAATCTTCTTGTTCTTGATGAACTCAGAGAATACCAAGCTACCTGATACAGATGGGTAAACGTATGTATTATTGCTGGTAGGGAGCGTAGATGACTTATCGCCACGGATGGTTCCCTCCAGATAGTAAGTATGCTTGTAGCCGATGCTTGCGCTGGCATAGAGAGAGCTAATCTGCTTCTTGTACATGCTCTCACGAGTGTTCTGCTCCTGATAGTTCATGATGTTCTTGATGCCATTCATCTGCTGGTTGAGACCGGTGTTGGTGATGGTCTTGTTGTTCACCTTGAAGATGTTACCACCAGCTGTGGCATTGACATCGAAGTCGCCCCATGAATTGTTGTAGAGAGCGAGCAGCTCTGCGTTGAGTGTGCGATTGTTGAAGATTTGGTCGGTCAGCTTTCCGGCAGGTGTACCTGGAGTGGTCTTGGCGATGAAGTCCTCGAAGTTCATGTTGTTGATGTCGGTACCGATGGTACCCTGCAACTTCAAGTGCTTGTCGATGTTCCAGATAGCCTTACCTGTGAAGCGGAACACATCTTTCTTAGAAGTATTGCCATTCTTATAGAGATCCCAGTATGGGTTCTTGTTGTACTGGTCGTTACCATTCCAGTTCTGGTAGTTTCCGTCTGCATCCTGATAGTTCTTGAGCCAAGCCTGGTTGTAAGTGCCAGCTAGGGTCATGAGGTTCTTACCTACGTTGCTCTGGGACTCGCCGAGGGCAGGACGGTTCTTCACGTTCTCACGGGTGTAGTTGGCAGTGAAGTCGAAATCTACAGGACCGGCTGAGGTGTTGACACGCAGATTGAAGTTGTCACGACTCATATTGGTGTTGGGCAGAATATCCTTGTTGCGCATGTCAGTGACAGAGAAGCGCATGCCAGTCTTACCAGAGTTGACAGAGAGGATGGCTGAGTTCTGTGCCGTAAAACCAGTACGGAAGAAGTCGGAGGCATTGTTAGGATACATCTTGAAGGCATGCTCCTGACCATCGAAGTACTTATATACGAAGTCATCTGCCTTAGGACCCCAACTGGAGTTGGTGCCTGATGTACTGGAGGTAGGCAACTTGCCACCATATCCCATACCATATACCTGCTGAACGTCATCCCACTTCGCCAACTGGGTATCGATGGTGAAAGAACCATTGTACTCCACGGAAATTCTATCCTTCTCCGCCTTCTTGGTCGTAATCAAGATAACACCATGGGAAGCACGGCTACCATAGAGGGCAGAGGCAGCAGGACCTTTCAATACGGTCATCGTCTCGATGTCGTCAGGATTGATGGCAGAGATACCATCACCGAGGTCATAACCACCAGCTTCACCAGCACTGCCAAAGTTGGTATTATCCAAAGGCACACCATCCACCACGTAGAGAGGCTGGTTATTGCCTGCCATTTCTGTATTACCACGAAGAAGCACGCGGGTAGAACCAGAAGCACCACCAGCGGTGTTCTGCACAACGAGACCAGCCACCTTACCTGAAAGAGAGTTGATGACGTTGGTTTCCTTCGCCTTGGTAAGTTCCTCACCTTTAACCTCCTCCAAGCCATAGCCCAAAGCCTTGCGGTCGCGCTTGATACCAAGGGCGGTAACAACGACCTCATTCAAGGCCTTACCATCCTCTTGCATCTGTATTTTCATGCCATTAGCAGCTTTCACGGTCATCGTCTTGTAACCGATGTAGCTCACTTCGAGCGTTGCTCCAGGCTTGCAGTTCAACGTAAAGTTACCATCTATATCGGTAACGGCACCGTTGGTTGTACCAGCCACCTTCACGCTAGCGCCAATCAAGGTTTCGCCAGTGGCATCCACCACTGTACCCTTGATGCCTTGGTTCTGCTGAACGCTCATCGCTGCATTGTTCATCTGGGCAGCGAGAATGGCAGAAGCAGGCATCCACATCAAACCTGCACCAAGCAGGCCGAGAAACATAGTTTTCTTTCTCATAATTGATATTTTTGTTTTTAGTTTAACATTATTCTTTCCCAAAGATTCCTTCGAGAATCCAAGGAGCATTCACCTTCATACTCTTGAAACGGTCGAAGATGCCATACTTCTCAGAGCCGTTGCCGAAGTGGTTGTTGTCCCAAACGAAAGTAGAGAAGCCTCGTTTGCGAGCCTCCGTAGTCAAGAACTTACAGTAGTAGGTCATGTTTTCATGCACTTTCTCTGAGTTTGACTTATAGTGATCGGTTACTCCCCACTCTCCTATAACGATACCCAGTCCTTTGTTGCTCCAGGTATTCACCACCTTGTCGAAGAAATCCGTCATCGTCTTCTCGTTGTCTGCAGGTATCTTGCCAGCATCCTTGTAGGCATCACCCCAGTAATCGTAGGTGCAATCGCCGGCGTAGCTCCATGGCTGATAGTAGTGAAATTCCACACTCATATAGTTGTTGCCATTGCCTTCGGCATCCTTTGGAATGATGAAATCTCCATTCACGATGCCAAACCAAGGGTTACAAACGTAAGTCTGTAAGATGAGGTGGCGCTTGGCATTGTTGCCGCCTGTGGCACGAACCACATCCACGAATATCTGATTGTAAGCATTCTGCACTTCGAGGTTCTCGGCAGTAGGTTTGCCCCAGTTATCTTTGATATGCACTTCGTTAGTTCCTGCGAAAGCAAGACGATAATCATAATTGGCAAACTCAGAAGCGATATTCATCCAGAGGAGCGCAAGCTTCTGGCAGTTTTCTTCCTTATATTGATAGGTAGGACGACCTTCGAGCCATTTTTCATGATGCACATTGATGATAACCTTCAAACCGTTGTCAAGGCACCAGCCCACCACCTCCTTGATACGGGCAATCCAAGCCTTGTCGATGCTCATCGCCTGAGCGTTGGTAATGTGGCACTGCCAACGGATTGGAATACGGATGGCATTGAAACCTGCCTTCTTCACGGCTTGTATCATCTTCTTGGTAACAACGGGATTGCCCCAGGCTGTCTCTGCATGGATAGAACCATCAGGGTTGCCAATCTGCATCGACTCACCATCCTGTCCAGGAGCTGAACACTCGAATTCATTGCCAAGATTCCACCCCACAACATCTTTATTCCATTGCTGGGCAGTAGGTATGGATTCGCCTACACCATCAGAACTGCCGGATGAGGGCAATGTACTTGCTTCGCATGAGAAACATGTGAAGACGCCTATTAAAAAGAGGCTAATTTTCAAAAAGTTCCTTTTCATTTTTATGTTTATATTGTTATTGTTTCGTTTTTTAAATAACTGTTTAACTTACGTAACAGAATCTGGTTGCAAAGATAAAGAAAAGGAACTTTCAGAGGGTTAGATAACAAACAAAAAAAGGTTTCAATTCAGACATATCGTCTAAACAGAAACCTTTTCTTTGGATTTAAAACTCTAATTTACAGATACTTACTTGGAGAAACTCCAAAGTGCTTTTTAAATACAGTACTAAAGTACTTCACATTTACAAAACCGGCTTTCACAGATACATCCAGCACACTATCCCCCTGTTTCAGGAAGATTGCAGCCTGCTCCAGACGTATCAAACGCATAAAATCCTGCGGACTTTGCCCCGTAAGAGTCTTCAGCCTACCATAGAAAAGCGTTCTACTCATCGCCATCTCTCTACAGAGTCGGTCGATATTAAAGTCTGTGTCGCTCAGATGAGTCAACACCAAACGGGTAGCTTTATCTACAAAAGCCTGGTCTTGTGGATCCAGAACAGCTTCTGCCACATTTTCGAATGTCTGGCCTTGCTTATTCAAGACAGTATCATCCTTTTTCTCTTCAGAAGCTCCAGTAGGTTCCACGTGTTTATAAGAAGAATCAGAACCCACAATCTGCCCGGAAGAAGCAGACCCAGAAGCAACCTCTCCTCTAACAAGAGCAAGGCTTCTGTCCATATAATACTGACTCAACCGGCGACGATTCTTCAAAATACTGGCAACCTTGCTCGCAAGAATAGCAGTATCGAATGGCTTGGCTATATAGTCATCAGCACCAAGTCCGAGTCCCTCTATCATAAAGTCACGACCAGCCTTAGCAGTCAGTAGGATAACAGGCAGCCATGATGTTTCCTTATTTTCCTTGATGCTGCGACAGAACTCGTCTCCGTGCATTCCCGGCATCATGACATCAGAAACAACGATATCACATACCCCGCCCTCTTTCAAATATTTCAAGGCAGCCTCTGCACTCTCCACATCAACTACTTGATAAGAATCACCAAAAGTCATTCTGATATATTTGCGAAGATCTTCATTGTCATCGACAAAAAGAAGTGTATCCGTAGAAACATCAGCATCCTTCAGAACCGCAGAAGACACAGTCTGGCTAGTTTCATCATACTTATCTTCAGCTAAAGAAGATTCAGATGCAACATTTTTCTTTTCTCCAACAAGCCGAACAGAAGAATCTGTTACATGACCTAATGGCATCTTCACACAGAAAGTAGTACCCTTTCCTTCCTCACTTACGAAACTAAGCTTTCCTCCTAATTTCTCTACAAGCTTCCGTGTAAGCATCAGTCCTAATCCACTTCCCATTTCCTGAGAATTTATCGCATTAGAAGCCCTGAAGAAGGTCTTGAAGATACTCTTAATTTCGGCCTTTGGAATACCTATACCTGTATCACATACATGAATCATAGCCATCTTACCTTCAACAGAAGCCGACAACGTAACCTTTCCACCTTGAGGTGTATATTTGATAGCATTCGAGAGAAGATTTTCCAATATCAGATCCATCATTTTGACATCAGAATGAATCTGTTGCTGCGGACACGTTTCAATACACAGTTGAATATGCTTCTCCTGAGCTGCCAATACAAACTTTTCCAACTGCACACGTAAAAGCATCGGCAATTCTATATCTTGCAGGCGAACCTGTTCGGCAGACTGCTCTACCTTTTGGAAGTCAAGCAATTCTGTAACCATCTTCAACAGTTTGTTGCCGTTGCGATGCGCCATATCCAAGAATTCACGACTTTTCTCACTCAAGCTGGAATCATTAGCCAGATTATCAAGAGGAGCCAACACGAGACTCAAAGGAGTGCGTATGTTATGGGCAGTATTAACGAAGAAATTGATTTTCTCATCATAATACTTTCGCTGTAAGCGCTCTTTGTAATACTGCCAGGCAAAATATAAGATGGCAGCAAAAATACAGAGATAGATAATCCATGCCCACCAGGTATTCCACCAAGGCTGGGCTATATGAATTTCCAAAGTTGTTTCTCCCAATTCTCTACCATTACTTCTGCAGATAGCCTTTACATGAAGCACATAACTGCCCGAAGGCAAATTTACAAATCGTGCCAACTGATTAGAAGATGGTTTACTCCAATTACGGTCGTATCCTTCCAAATAATATTGATATTGGATATCATACTGGTATTGATAATTGATACTCTCGAAAGAAACAACCAGCGTATTCTCATTATGGCTAAGACTCAATTTGCCTTCCTTCAACATTTCAAAGAGACATTCATTCCAGTAATCGGAACGTTCGACACCTTCAACCTCAACACTATGAATACGAAGTGGAGCGGCATAATTCAAACCTTTGGCAAACATAGGAGTCAAAGCGACAACTCCATCGTTGCTGCCAAAAAGCACCCTGCCATCTGAAGTACACGCAACAGACATTCGGTTATACTCACGTTCCATTCCCTTAAAGATGTTGAGGTTTACTATCTTCCCCTGTTTCATGAACGCCAATCCTTTATCCGTACTGATCCACAAATTGCCATTAATACCTTTTATAAGTCCATAAACAGTATTAGAAGGCAAAGCGTCCTGATTCGTATAGCGCTTAAACTTCTTTGTCAGGAAATCATAATCATAGAGTCCTCCTCCATCCGTTCCAATCCAGATATGACGGGAATCCTGAAAAGACATACTGTTGACAAACAAATTAATGTCTTTACCGGGATACTGTTCAGGATAAAAGAAACGACGAGGATGCAAAGGTTCACGCTTATCAATCAAATAGCCTCCATGCGAAGTTCCTACAGCTATAAAACGCTTATCCAGTGATTCCGTGATGCATTGCACTTCGTTGACAGGCAGATAGAATACCGACTTTCCCGTTCCATTCAAATTATATTTATCTGAAGGGAAACAAGCCATATCTCCATCCAAACATCCCACCCAAATATTACCATCGCTATCAGTAAAAAGACTGAATACGTAATCACTCTTCAACATTCCTGTTTCCACAGAATAAGCAGGCATACTAGTGCCATCAGCATGAACCTGATACACGCCATTACCATAGGTACCAACCAGAATTCTGCCGTCTACAGTCTGACAAATCGTAAGCGCCACTTTATTATATAATCCATGATGCCAAAGACGAGTCTGCGCATCATAGACACTTACTCCTTTATCTGTGGCATACCATATTTTCCCATCACGGCTTTGGAAAACATCGTTCACACAATTATCTATCAGTGATTGACTGTTGAGATATTCATGTGTGATATATTCCAATGTATGTTTCATCGGTATTGCCAAATCTACTCCTCCCGAGTAAGAGCCTGTCCATAAATCGCCAAAACGATCGCAGCACAAGGTATATAATCCATTACCATTCAGCACGTTACCCGGACGTCCATCTGTATCAAGCAAGAGTCTGGTTTGTTTGTTCGAACTGTCATAAGCATATATTCCTGCTCCATCTACAGCCATCAGAAGAGTCTGCTTATCATATAAAATGATTGAACGTACTGGAATTTTAGGAATGTTTTGCAAAGATTGGAAATCAGCAGATTTTATCAGCTTCCAAGTACGATCATCCACTACTTTAACTCCTTCGTGAAAAGTACCCAGCCAGATACGATGTCCCACAATATCATGATAAGAGGATACTACAGAACTGCCACTAATCTTCTTTTCTAACTTCCGGGCAGACATCGAATAGCAATAAACATCTTTAAATGTTCCTATCAAGAGTTTCTGACCTATAAATTGGATATGATTAATATAGGTATTTTTCAATACAAACCTACCCTTAGCTGTCTCCCGAACTATCTCCTTTCCATCAGTAGCTGCTGATAAGCAATAAATGCCTCTATCCATAGCTAACCAGAAATTGCCCTTTTCGTCTACCAACAGTTCGTTCAACACGATACTTCCACCTAAAATATGCTGAAGATTACATTTCAAGACAAATGCATCTTTCCTCTTATCATATATATACACCTTTCCCTTGTTGTCGTAGGCGTAAATCAGATGTTGCGCATCCTTAGTCAGTTTAATACATCTACCACTAGCATCACTATACGGCATCTCTGTGTATAAAGTATAATTGGTTACTTGTTGCCCATTATATCGGTCAACTCCACGCTTAGTACTTATCCACATGGCACCATCCTCAGCCTCGACAATAGAATAAACTCGAGGGCTGGAAAGACCATTGTCAGCATTGAGATTGGAAAGCATGAACATATTTCTAGAAATATGCGCATATGCCTGAAGAGCCGATGCCAACAGCAGCAATATAATTAGAGTGCAGGATTTATATCGTTTCATAATTCTTTCATTGATCTTATTTGGGGACAAAGATAATACAAAAAAATGAAAAACAAATAGAATAATGAGATAAAATGAAAAAAATCTATTATCTTTGCAAGATATTAATATAAAGATATAGACTATGATCAAAAGATTATTATCCTTTCTAGACGCATCGCCAGTGAATTTCCTGGCAGTAAAGAATATCTCCGAGGAATTGGAGAAGAACGGGTTCCGCCGTATGAACCCACAGGAGCCTTTGGGCAAGATTGAAGCGGGTGAAAAGTTCTTCGTTACCAAGAACGACTCTTCCATCTACGCCTTCCAAATCGGAAAGAAGCCTTTGGCAGATGCCGGTTTCCACATGATCTGCGCCCACTGCGACTCGCCTACCTTCCGCATCAAGCCAAATGCTGAGATGCTTTGCGAGGGCGGTATCGTAAAACTGAATACCGAGGTTTATGGTGGTCCTATCATGTCAACCTGGTTCGACCGTCCGCTCACTTTGGCAGGTAGAGTTATCGTGAAGGGCGAGAATGCGATGAATCCCCAGACGCTCCTTCTTCATGTGAAGCGCCCATTGCTGCAGATCAGCAATCTCGCTATCCACTTCAACCGTCAGGTGAACGATGGTGTGAAGTTGAGCAAGCAGAAGGATGTACTCCCTATCCTCGGCATCATCAATGATGAACTGGAGAAGGGTAATCTCCTGATGAATGTGATAACCGACGAACTGAATATCCAGAAAGAGGATGTTCTTGATTTCGATCTCTATCTGGCTGATGCCACTCCAGCCTGCACCTTCGGTGTACACGATGAGTTTATCTCTTCAGGCAGACTCGACGACCTGTCTATGTGCTGGGCTGGTGTAGAGGCGATGATTGCAGCAGATGCCAATGATACCACCCAGGTTCTCGCCATCTTCGATAATGAAGAGACGGGGTCTCAGACCAAGCAGGGAGCCGGAAGTCCATTCCTTTCATATATGCTTCAGCGCATCGCCCTGGCACAGAGCCATACAGAAGAGGCTTATTATCAGGCAGTAGAGCGTGCCTTCATGATTTCAGCCGATAATGCGCATGCCTGGCATCCTAACTATAGCGAAAAATTCGACCCTACGAATCATCCTAAGTTGGGCGGTGGTCCGGTCATCAAGTTCAATGCAGCCCAGAAGTATGCGAGCGATGCTGTATCAGCAGCCATCTTCGCCAACATCTGCGATGCAGCCGGTGTACCATGCCAGCGTTTCGTAAACCACAGCGATGTAGCAGGTGGCAGCACCTTGGGCAATATCCTCGCCTCTTCTATCCCATTGAAGGGTGTGGATATGGGCAATGCCATCCTCGCTATGCACAGTTGCCGCGAAACCGGTAGCGTTATCGACCACGAATATTGCGTGAAGGCTTTCACCAAGTTCTATCAGTTGTAAGCAATCCCGATTTATCTCTTCACTCTTCACTCTTCACCTTCTCGCCCGTAACCCCTCTGTTTATCGGGGTTTCGGGAGGTGAAGAGTTTTCTTTATCTCTTCACCCACTCTTCACCCCTCCTCACCCATATAGAAATACACTATACGCAATATGGGAAGAAAAAAAAGAGGAAAAAGCATGGCGGTTTGGGAAAATAATCGTAAATTTGCAATTGGAAAACAAAGATTAGGAATTATGATAGAGACTAACGATAGAAAATTGCCGGTAGGCATCCAGTCTTTCGAGGAAATCAGAAAGGGTGGATATCTTTATGTTGACAAGACAGATATCATCTGGCAACTTGCCAACAGAGGGAAAAAGTATAATTACCTGAGCCGTCCACGCCGCTTTGGTAAATCCGTTCTTGTAGATACGCTAGAAGCCTACTTCATGGGCAAGAAGGAACTCTTCGAGGGGTTGAAGATCATGCAGATGGAGACGGAATGGGTGAAGCGACCTGTCATCAGACTGGATATGAGTCGTGCGGGCGCAGAGCCGGAAACATTGCGCTCTTATCTCAATAATATATTCAGACAATACGAAGGAGAATATTCATTGGCTCCTGACCCTACAGATAGTCTTGCTGACCGCTTTGATGCAATAATCGTGGGGGCATATAAGCAAACCGGACAGCAGGTTGCCATCCTCATCGATGAATACGACTCGCCATTGCAGCATTCCTGGAAGACTCCTTATCACGAAGCATGTACCGCTATCTATAGAGAGGTTTTTGCCATTCTCAAAGCAGACGACAAATACGAGAAGTTTGTCTTCATTACCGGCATCACCAAGTTTACGCAGATTTCTCTCTTCTCAGTGCTCAACAATCTGAGCAACATCAGCTTTGAGCCGGAATATGCGGCTCTCTGCGGTATCACCAAGGAAGAAGTTTTGCGTGATTTCAAGCCGGAAATCAACAAGTTGGCAACAAGCAAGGGATGGACTTTCGATGAAGCCGTAGCACAATTGACAGCTTATTATGATGGCTATCATTTCTGTCATGAAAACATGGTTGATGTCTTCAATCCATTCAGTCTTATCAATGCACTCGCTGATTCCAAACTGAAGAACTACTGGGCTTCATCGGGCGCAACCTCGCTACTCCCTAAATTTGTGGATAATATAGAAATGAGACTGAAAGATTTTGAGAATTGTCCGATAGACAGCGATACACTGGAGACTTCCGACGTAACAGGTGGCGGAGCGGAACTTTTCCTCTATCAGTCGGGCTATCTTACGATAAAGGGGTATATGGATGAGATTTATTTGCTAGGCATTCCAAACTATGAAGTTCGAAAGGCTCTATACAAGATTGTATTGCCTGCCTTGACTTTACAATCGAATGCACTAGTAATATCAACCCAGAATATGTTGTTGTACTCCCTAAAGCTTGGCAATCTCCCCGAAGCCATGAAATGCCTGAAGGCGCTTATTGCGGATGTACCTTACAGCAACAAGAAGCTTGCCAGCATGGATATGGAAGAGCGCTACCGCCTGATTCTGAGCACCATCTTCAATGCCATCGGCTGCCGGGTGGAAGTAGAGAAGATGATTGCTACGGGCAGGATTGATATGGTGGTAGGAACTACCAACTTTATCTATGTGCTTGAATTGAAGCTGAGCAACAACGGTGGCGTGGATGCTGCTACGGAACAGATAAAAGCCAAGCAGTATGCCGAGCCATTCAAGGCTGACAAGAGAAAAGTAATCGCCCTTGCCATAGAACTGGATGATAAGGGAAAAGGATTGGTAGATTGGAAGGAAGTATAAAAGAAGATTGGAAGGAAATATAAAGAAGGAGAATGAAAATTGAGGCGCGTTAAGTTAAAGGCCTGCATAGCAGTTTGCAGCCTCCTTACGTGCTTTAGCAAAGTCTATTTGAGCCTTTGCCTCCATTTCTCTTTTACGTTTAACCATGTCTCGTAATACAGCAATTGCTTCTTCACGAGTTTTAATTTTTAAAGCCATATTTATCCATTTAAAAGTTCTACTTCTATTTGTCTGCAAAGATAAGCTTTAATTTTGAAAATGCAAAGAAAACAGGAGAAAAGTTTCGGAAAAAATGTTGTGGATGTTCATGAACTTACCTATCAACATGATACCTAGAAAGCAGAAAAAGCCCCCGAAGCGTAATAGCTCCGGGGGCTTTTTATTTTGCCCCAAGCATCAGAAGTGCTGCCTGGGGGTACGATGGAGAATCAGGGGCTAGTCTGCCCAAATTCCCTTATTTGTATCCCAGAAATCCTTCACTTTTTCGTCGCTGTAATCCTCATCTGTCGCCTTCCGGATAACAGAGCCGGCGAGGATGGCAGTGGTTTCCATTTCCATGACGCTAACCACTGGCTTGATATATTTTTTCTTTTTCATATTATTTCTGTTTTTTAATTACTTGATGATAACCTTCATGGTCTTGCCGCCACGCTTCACGATGTTTATGCCCTTCTGCAAATCCTGGAGGCAACGGCCCTGGAGGTCGTAGTATTCTGCCTTGCTATCTGCTGTAGTCTCCAACTGCTCGATGGCTGTGGTGCTGCCGCCGACGCTGATGCTGAACATTCTGGCACCAGCTGCAGGAGCTGATGAGTTATCTACCATGTAAGCACGGAAAGGCTTGCTGCCCACAAACTCTGTTGCTGTACCCAACAGCTTGGCTGGGTTCATCAGCTTGGCGCCCTTCACGATGTAGCAGTTGTTATCAGTATCCTTGCTGAACTCCTTTTGGGTGTAGATACCCTGGAGCTTGTAGTTGGCGTCAGCAGTTTCAGCAGTCTGAACGTCTTTTGCAATCTCCTTGTCGGCTTCAGTGAATTTGAGCTCGGTGGCTCCATCCTTCATCTTGATGATAACAGGAGTACCAGCCTCGATGCTTGTCTCTATCTCTTCGAGTTCTACGGTTTCTGTACCCTCATCAGCCGAAAGGAGTTTGAAGGCACGGAAGTTCTGACCATCGAGAGATACCTCGAAAGGCAGGCAGAGCGTTGCCCAGGTAGTGCCAGCATTAATAGTGCGGCTGTAAGATGCAGCCTTGGCTGCGAATGGCTCGTAAGCCACGAAGTCCTTGTCATCGTCAAGAACGAGATTATCCGTAGCAAGAGGTTCTCCCGCTGCTCCTATCTTCTCATCGCCATTCTTGCCTACCAGCTTGGTGAAATAGCCAGTCTTGTAGTTGGCGTAGGTGCCGTCAATCTTGCTATTGTCATATTTATCTATAGCACCTTTGAGTTTTTCGCAACCATAGAACGAGCTATAAGTTTTATAGGTTATATTGGTTATTACAAAATCATCGCTAACGTAGATGGTTGTAAGAGATTCGCAGTAAGAGAACATAAGCCACATATTCGTCACATTCTCGGTATTGAAATGAGTGAGGTCGAGTTCTGTGAGATTTGAGCAGCCACTGAACATACCGTTCATAGTCGTCACTTTCGCGGTATTGAAATGAGTAACGTCGAGTTCTGCGAGATTTGAGCAGTTTTTGAACATATAGGACATATCCGTCACATTCGCAGTATTAAGATTCTCTATGCCTTCTATTTGCTTCAGATTTTCGAAACCCCGGAACCACGCATAACAATTCGTAGGTCTTGCATTGGCAAACGAGGCTTCGAATACAACTTTGGAAATTTTACTGTTGTGAGTGTTCCATTTTGGCAGTTCCTCGCCACTATTGAGTGCATACTCATTTTCGCCCAAAGTCTTCTTGTATCCACAACGGAAAGTCAGCATGCTGCCATCATATTTCACCCAAGGGCGGTTATCATAAGCCTTGTCACGGAAGTATCCGCCATC
>ERZ1023981.61-NODE-61-length-38767-cov-20.998708_pt1 | contig 38767 bp, 39 predicted proteins | sample MGYA00380435_ERZ1023981 | MGnify/ENA primary metagenome ERZ1023981 (study PRJEB33179, sample SAMN07449057) | human gut metagenome | biome: Human-gut; feature: Human associated habitat; material: Faeces | host: Homo sapiens | place: India:Kasaragod | collected...
AAGTAACTCGATTTATCATAATTCACTACTGTCCAATAAAAAAGGCAATTCAAATACACGTTCTTCTTCAAGTGGGAATGGTTTTGGTTCTTTTGGAAGTGGAAGCAATAGTAGTAGTCAGAATTTTAATAGATGATTGTTTATGAAGAAACTGTTAATAATTTACTTGATTATATCATTTCTAATGGTTTTTGTTTATGCTATCTTTGTGGTAAATGCGTATGTTAGTATAAAATACGAGGTAGAAACTATAGATAATGATGCTATCATAAATATGGTTTACCAGATATTCGATACTGGTGTTACTATAAATTTTATTTGGTTTGCCATAAATACGATAATAATTTTGGGCTTGTATATAAAGCTTCGTCGTAAGTGAAAAATAATATGATTATGCAAAAGATTGCATAATGTTAAGTATTGAACTTGGAACAGAAATCCTAAAGCAAGGAGCTAATTTAAAATTATCTGGAGCCGAAAGGATTACAGATATGATAATTGAAAAGAAACAAGAAGAAGTCAAAAACGATAGTACTATTTGCAAAAAGTAATAATTATGAACTATATTTGTCTTTGGGGAATATTAGCGTCTATAACAGGAATTGCAATAATGTTCTCAGTTATTAAGCACAAAAAGTCGGTAAGTGCCATAAAAAATGGCACTTACTTGATTTTTTCAATTTTGATGATATGCTTAGGAATAACAACCATCTTATTTAAAAGATATGATAGTATTTGTGCAATATCCTTTGGTATTACATTCCTAAATATCACATACAAAGACAGGCGTAATTACCCACCGAGGTTTACTATAAGCTATATTGATTATCTTAAAGGATATGTTGTTGGTTTTGGGTCTATAATGTATGGTTTGTTTAGAATTTTTGAATAGTAAGAAGAATGGAAATATTAAAGATTTATTGAAGCGGAATCCCTCCTAATCCGCCTTTTCAGATAAAACCTTTGTCTTGCGCCCAACCAACGTAGGACAAGGGCTTTTCCTTTGTGGGCAGCAGTCTTCGGCTTCATCTCCTGTTACGCTTCGCTTCATCTGCACCTTCTTTGGTAAAAACAACCTGTATTAGAAGAAGATCTTCTCGAACACCGTACCGACGGCACCGATGCCTTCGAAACACTCTATATCGGCTGCGAGAAGTTTCCACAGCATGATTTATACCCAATTTGCGTGGGAGGGGTGAGATAATGCAATAAAACGAGGGAATTGCCGTTTTTATGGTGTAACTTTGTGAGGTTAAATTTAGTAATATTATGGATAGGGGTAGAAAAATTTGCGACGTACTGAAAGCTGTCAGAAAAAAGATTGCTGACATGAATGGCATTGCATACGAGCCAAGAGTTTGCCACTTCAAAGGACATTGCAGTGGAACATGTCCAGCATGCGAGACTGAAAGAAAATATATAGAGTCGGAATTGTCTTTACGCAAACGCATGGGAGAGGCTGTTTGTGTTACAGGTGTTGCCATTGGCATTTTGGCGACCCCATACAATGTATATGCCCAAACTTCGTCACCGTCTGTACCTATTGGTAATGAAGTAATCGCAGCAGACTCTCTGCCAACAAGAGCACAAGTTACAATCAATGGATGTGTGAAAGAAGCTGACGGAACTCCTATTGTTGGTGTAATTATTGTTGTAGGAAACAAACGATCCGGCAGCATTACAGACATTGACGGAAACTTTTCTGTTACCCTTCCAAGGGATTCCACGCTACGATTGGAATATATTGGTTATAAAAACAAGGTCTATTCATTCAGCGAACTGGACTTGAAAGGCTTTAACACGCTTTGCCTAACGGAAGCAGACGATAATATTTTAGGAGAGGTTGTAGTTGCACCACAAAAGCCTAAAACGAAGAAGCGTCGCAAGAAAAAACAGGAAGGAAAAATGGTTGTTGAAAATAAAGATTTTGACACAGGGCCATTCTATCCTGGCGGCAACAGTGCCCTGCTACATTTTGTAGAACAAAATTTATGTGTACCTGGAACTTTACAAGGAGCATATCAGCAGCGCATAAATGTTTCTTTCTATGTGTTGGGTGATGGCAGTCTTGCCGATGTTAAAGTCATAACAATTTGTCCTCAAGAGATGAAAGAGGAAGTGTTACGACTTGTTAAAGCGATGCCTAAATGGAAGCCAGCCTTAAAAGACGGCAAGCCGACATGTGCGAAAATTATGATACCAATAGATATTATGCTAAAGTAACTTATGCCACCATTAGAAGCACCATTGATAGGAATTGACCGTCACCGCTTGGCTACAGACGGTGACGGCATCACTACTCTCGTTGCATTTCATGAATGTCCACTTAGATGTGCATATTGCATAAACGCCCAATGCTTCAAAGAATCTCCAGAATGTAAGCTTACTGTTGATAAACTGATAGAACGCTTGATGCCTGACAATATTTATTTTTTGGCTACGGGTGGAGGAGTTACTTTTGGTGGTGGTGAGCCACTGCTGTACGCTGATTTTATAAGTGAGTTTACTCGAAAAATGCCAGAGGAATGGAAAATCACCATAGAATCTTCATTGAATGTACCGAACAAAAATATCTTTAAAGTTGCTCAATTTGCTGACCTTTTAGTGATTGACATCAAAGATATGGACGAGTTTATTTACAAGCAATACACAGGCAAGGACAACTCTTTTGTATTAGCCAATCTCAAATGGCTTGTAGACAATGGGTATGCAGATAAGACCATTATCAGAATTCCTCTCATAAAAAACTACAACAATAAAAGCAATCAAATCAAAAGCAGGGAATTTCTCGAAAGCATTGGCTTTTCTCGCTTTGACATCTTCCGTTATGTTATAAAATAATCTTGGCTTTTCCCCCATACAAATGCTTCCGTACTTTCGCAGTATGGAAGCATTATGCAAAAGATTGCATAATGTTAAGTATTGAACTTGGAACAGAAATCCTAAAGCAAGGAACTAAATAAAAATTAGTAATGAGATTTTGCGCGATATTAATACTTTCTGTGATTTCAATTCTAAACAGTTTGGAATTGAAATCACAGACTGTTGTAAACATTTTAAGTAATGGTTATAAGTTAGAGAGAAGTTTATTTCTACACGGGAAAAAAATCGGGGTATATAATAAAAAGGGTAGATTGATTAAATTGTCCACAGATGACAAAACGCGTCAAAAGATATTTTTAAATCAATCTAATAGCCTAACAGATTATGGAATAAAGCTAAAATATCCCGAGGTCATATATAAGGATGCATGTGTTATTGCTGATATTTTATCAAGTTATGACCCAAGCGAAATCTTGTCATTTACAAAGCCAATAGGGGAACAAAAAAAGATTTCTATACAAAATATCAATAAGTATTACACATATCTTGATGCCAGTGTTGACTATGTGTTAAGTATTGAAATTATAGTCAAGGATTGTCTTATTACTCAATATAGTTATACATATAAGCCAAACATGTCTGACGTCATTATTTCATATACATGTGTCTTTACTTATGATAAGAATAATAGGGTCGTAAAATTAAAAAAAGAATATAGGAAACACTATGAAACAATAGAATTCATATATGAAACCAAATAAGACATGTTTCTTGCCAAGTCATATTGTGACTTTCGATGTATCGAACATTGGGGTCGTCAGATGGAAGAACCATCTTCAATGCCCGATACTTCAAGTCTGCCTCCTCCCAATCTTGGTGCTCTCGCCATTGGGTAAGATTGCCCCAAATGGAGATGACAAGAGATAGAGCCAAGCCTCCAATGAAAAGAAGAACATACTTTGAAGTTGGCTCGAAGCGATGAGTCACTACTTTCTTCAGAGGTGTATTATCCATTGCGTGAAGTTTGTCCTGCACAATTTTTGATGTGGCATTCAGCTCTTGTTTCACCTGATTAATGGTACACTGCGCATCACAACTTTGCGACACGCTGCATTGAAAGCAACTGCGACTACAAGACCGTAAGCGTACTGCTCGGTCATGCCAATATTACAACAACCCTTAATCTCTATGTTCACCCGAACATGGAACAGAAGAAAAAGTGCATCAACAAGATGTTCAAGTCTCTTGGAAAATAGGGAAGAACAGATGAAAGCCGAATATAGGGAAGTAATAAGTTTACTCCGCAAGGGGTATTCCATTCGGGATGTGGCAAAGTTGAGTGGTAAAGGGGTAAATACCGTACAACGAGTGAAGCGATTACTAAAAGTGCAATCATCGCAATAATACTATTGATTTTACGTTCTTTTCAAAGAAAGGGGTTGTGTGATAGTAGTTTAAAGGCTAAAAGCATTACCTTTGAATGCTGTTAAATATGGTAATGTTCAAAGTCACAATTTGTGATTTTGGAAAAATGAATATAAATATGACAGATAAAATAGAAAAAAAGGAGAGCAGCGAACTGTGTATATCACATAGGTGCATCCATTAAGGACTTAGGCAAAAAGTGGTTCGGTTTCTCCAAGATGGAGATACTTACACCAAATGAATTGGTGGAAAGAATCAATAGAGAGTAATCAATACGCTTGAATTATATAGTATTAAGGCGCATCGCCAGTAAACGTCCTTTGTTATTTGATCCAAAATAGGACACCTAAAAACGGAGGTAGAATGAATAGATATTTCGACTCTTACGGCTCAGATCCACGCCGCATCCAGTATGCTGGTAGTGAGACTGATGGCTTTTCTGTTGATTATAAGGTTATTGAATTTTCACTTGCGAAACTTCAATTAATTACACCTAAGCGAATTTCCACAAGTAAAAGGCTCTACCATCTTGCTGGATGAGTTTTATAAATTAAAATACACTATCTTCATGAATAAATTACTAAAAATATTTTGTTTGTGTGGGTTGTTTTGCCTATGTGATTGTTGTAAAAATAGCATACATCCTAATCTTATAAACAAAAAAGTTTGTAAGCAAATATTGGTAAAAAATTATTTTGATGATAATGAATACATTATTAATGATGATATTTCAATCCAAGAACTGTATGAACTCTTGCAGAATGCAACTCTCTGTGACATAATCAAATTGCCTCCAAGATTAGTATTAACTATAAAAGGTACAAATTATCATCAAACTTTTTTCATATGTGATAATTATATAAAAGATGACAAAAGAAAAATATATAGATGTAAAAAAAATATAGAAAAGGAGTTAAAGAAAATCATCAAAGAATAGTGGACTATCTGCAAAAAACGTGTGGACTATGCATAGATTTTCATTAAACTAAAGAAGAACAGGGCGTCTTACAGATTGCTATTATACCCAGGGCGATGCCCTGGGCTAAGAGTTTTTGGGCTTTCAGCCCGTTTCAACCGTACAGTTAGAAAACTTTCAATCTGTACAGGTCGAAATAGTTCATCATTTCTCGCGCTGTGCGAATCGGCAAGCCTCGATGAGTTTCTGCTTCAGCTTGCCACGGCCAGCCATCACAGTTTTATTTTGCTTCAACACGCTGCTAGGCCAGCCATCCTCGAAGCAGGTCACACTGAGATACTCCGAGGTCTGGGCATCTTGGTCAACTGCCTTGTCTATCTCCTTCTTAAACTCGTCGTCCAAGTCCTTGATGTCGCCATCATGATCCTTGCCGTCCTCGGTCTTCTTGCCCTTCAGTCCTTCCGTGAAGGCACCCATCAGTCCGCCCATCACCTTCTTCACAGTCTCCTTTGGTATCACGCTGACCACCTCGCAGGAGATTGTGTAGTTGCCATTCTTCTCTATGCTGGCATTGATATAAGTGTCGTTGGCGTAGCTATCCTTGGTGGCATCCTCGTGCTCGTGATGCTCGCCCACGGCATATTGGCTTCCGTGGCAGGCGAAGAGCAGCTTCAGCTCCTCCAGGTAGCCCTCCACCACCTCGTCGGTGTTAGCCTGGTTGCCTATCTTCATGAAGTCAAGACCTATCGCCTTCTTTATTTCCTGCATGATGGGCATGGCGGCGATGTCCTTCATGCTCGCCTTGAAGAGAGCCTTTGCCTGCTTCTTGATTTGCGAGAGATTGGTAATCTTGGTGATGCGACCGTATTCATCGGTCTCAAAGTTGATGGTGGTGCCTATCACGCTCTTGGCGGTGCGCTCCGCTACCATGGCCATCATCTTGTCCCGGAAGTTGTCGCCCACCGAATCGGCCTTTACGTCCAGGAAGGTGTAGCTCATCTTATAGCCCTTGCTGGTGGAATCGTTTACCACGAGGCGCACCTGGGTGGATACGTCGAGCGTCTTCATCGTGTCCTTGCCGTTCACCTTCCACTCATTCTCATATATCCAGTATTCGCAGGTGTCGCCCTTGCAGAAGTAGGCCACCACATTCACCACCGAGTCTTCGCCAGCTGTGTCCACTTCCAACGTGTCGGAGTTGTTCGATAGCCATTGACTATCAGTGATTTTCTTGGCAATCGATACCGTGTCCTCTACCTTAGGCGACATTTCTCCGCCCTTCACGATGCCGTGGTTGGCGAGCAGTCCGCAAGCTATTATGCAGCTCATCACTATCAACGAGATTTTCTTCATAAGTTCATTTTTATGTTGTTTATTCTTCAAGTTTTTATTTCTCGCTGCAAATTTACGATTTTTTTTTGTAAAAAACTACCCATGCACCCTAAAACAGGGGGTATGGGTAGGATAAACGACATAGCCATTAGGTATGTGGCGAAGTTGAGTGGTAAAGGAGTAAGTACGGTGCAACGAGTTAAGCGATTACTAAAAATGCAATCACCGCAATAATACTATTGATTTTACGTTCTTTTCAAAGAAAGGGGTTGTGTGATAGTAGTTTAAAGGCTAAAAGCATTACCTTTGAATGCTGTTAAATATGGTAATGTTCAAAGTCACAATTTGTGATTTTGGAAAAATGAATATAAATATGACAGATAAAATAGAAAAAAAGGAGAGCAGCGAACTGTGTATATCACATAGGTGCATCCATTAAGGACTTAGGCAAAAAGTGGTTTGGTTTCTCAAAGATGGAGATACTTACACCAGATGAATTGGTGGAAAGAATCAACAAAGGGTAATACACTACTATAATACGTATAGCAGAACATTCTCGTTTGTGGATTGCTTTTCGTACTTTTAAATAACATAGAAAAAGATAACTTAAAAAGATAAAATATGACCAACAAGATATTTCTTTTAGGATTATTTTTGCTTTCTGTTGCTAACGTGAAAGCTCAAACTCGGACGCAAACGGATTCGCTCACAATGGAGACAATGTTGCACAATCTTCCAGAAGTGATGGTAAAAGGTTCTCGCCCCATTGTCAAGGCAGAGCGGGGTATGCTGTCGTACAATATGCCGCTACTCTTAAAACAATTGCCTGCTGACAACGCTTACGAGGCATTGACTCGCATACCTGGTGTCAGCGATGCCACAGGCAGCATATCGTTCTCTGGCAATGAAGTAACGTTGATTATCAACGGACAAGCCACCACATTGACGCAGGAACAACTGACAGAGCGTCTGAAGGCAATGCCTGCCGCACAGTTGGCAAAAGCCGAGGTGATGCTGTCTGCCCCTGCTCGCTATCATGTGCGTGGTATGGCTATCAACATCGTTACGAAAGACTATGCTGGTACCAATCAGCTTTCGGGGCAGGTCATTGGCGGCATGAAGCAAAGCAAATACGCCAAAGGTTTTGGCGATTTATATCTTTCCTTGCAAAGAGGCAAGTTTGGACTTGACGCACAATATAAATATGTAAACGGCAATTCCTACGGTGAGTCTTCACGCATAGCCAATCATCCACTTGGCAACAATCGTATACACTATAATGATGAAACCGGGCAGAAGTCGTTTGGCATTACACACGACTACCGACTGGGGATGAATTACACCTTTAGCAAGAACAATCGTCTTGACGTAGCCTATACGGGACAATGGGACAAGACAAACTCAAACAGCCGCACGACAGGTTCAAGCATAAGCGGAATGCATCGTGACAGTCATGAATATCTGCACAATGTGGATGTTACCTACGCGCTTCCTTTCGGACTAACCCTTAGCGGTTCGTACACTTACTATCGCACGCCTCAGCAACAAGCCCTCGATGGTACGATAACTACGGAAAACAAAAATGAAACTGAACGCAACCTGACAAGCGGCAGCGAGCAGACCATCAACAAATGGATGTTCACAGCCGACCAAACCCATTCTTTGTCACACGGTTGGGGATTGTCGTATGGCGTGAAAGGGCAATTCACAAGCAACAAGAGTTATCAGACCACAATAGACAAGGATGGGAGCGTTTTGCCCGATGGGACAAGCAGCGTGGACCTCAACGAGCGTATATGGAACATATATGCAGGTTTCAGCAAGCAGATAAACAAGGCTATTAGTCTTGAAGCATCTGTTGCTGCCGAGCAATACCACTCTCCGATATGGGATAAATGGCGCGTATATCCTACGCTCAATGCTTTGTGGAACGTCAACGACAACCATTTGCTCAATCTATCATTCAGTTCCAACTCTGAGTTCCCGAGTTATTGGTCCACTATGAGCAATGTGTTCTACTCGTCCACCTACACCGAGATACATGGCAATCCCGATTTGAAACCCTTCTCTTATTATAATGTCAATCTGATGTGGCAGATAAAGCGACGTTATACGCTGATGGCTTTTGCAAGTCTGAAACCTGATTATTCTGTGCAGTTGCCATATCAAACCACAGACCGCATGGCAGTGATAATGAAGGAAACCAACTTCGACTATTCCAATAGCTTTGGATTGCAAGCATCAGCCATATTCAGTGCAGGCAAATGGCTCAATGGCAATGTGTTTGCTGTAGGAACCTACAAGCACGACAAGAGCAGTAATTTCTTCGACTTGCCATTCGACCGCAAGAAGCTGTCTGTCGTCCTTGGAGGCACCGCATCCGTAAAACTCTGTAGCACGCAGGATCTCCGTCTCATCCTTAATCCGTTCTATCAGACAAAGGCTATACAAGGAGTCTACGACATAAATCCTATCTTTAGTATGAATGCCAAACTGCAATGGTCGTCGCATGATGGAAAATGGGGATTGCGCCTTAATGGCAACAACATCTTCAACAATAAATACGATACCCGTTCCGTGCAAGGCAACCAAGACTACCGTATGAAGATCAACTACAACTGGGCATCTGTCACCTTCGCAGTTATCTATAAGTTTGGTGGCTACAAGGAGAAGACGGTCAAGGAGGTAGATACCTCGCGCATGGGACACTGAGGATGGTATAACTTTTAGCATATAAATATAGAAATAAAAAGTGCATTCCAAGAAGTTCAAGTCTCTTGGAAAATAGGGAAGAAATAGATGAAAACATTGTTAGTCATCATAATGAGTTTGTGCCTACACGTAACTTATGCACAGAAACCAGATACAACTAAAACTTTTATTCAAGGCAAAGAACTTGGTGAAGTTGTTGTAAAATCATCTTATCTTACAAGAGAAGGTGATCATATCCTTGCTATTCCTACAAAAGAGCAACGTAAACATGCTGTAACTGGTTATGACCTGTTGAGCAATCTCATGATTCCGGGAGTGTCTGTCGAGCGTTCGACTGGAAGTGTGACAACTCCCAATGGGGCTGCGACTCTCTATATAGATGGGCGTGAAGTTGATTTTCGAGAGGTACAGTCTTTAAGACCGAAGGACGTTTCTCGAGTAGAATATTTTGATGTGCCGACTGGTAAATATGCAAAAGATGCATATGCTATAAACATAATAATTAAACCACTCAACAATGGTGGCTACACGCAACTTGATGCGTCTCAGAATGTAGGCTATCTCTATGGTGATTACAATCTTATTTCGAAATTTGTCACAGGAACCAAAAGTTTGAACCTTTGGGCTGGATATTCGTTGGAAAATCCGAAATCGTCTATGGACGAGAATGAGACTTTTATTTTCCCTGATTATCAACTGAATAGACTGCAGCATTACAATAATGCTGACAATAGGCAGACGGAAGAATATGTACAGGCATCAATCAGCAACCGAGGAAGAAAATATATTTGGATGCTTAGAGGTGGTATGGCATGGAATGCCTCAAAAAACGGTGTCAATAATGGAATGACGGAGTATTGGAAAACTGCTGCTGCAATCAAGAACGGTAGCATTTTGGACATTAACACAAGAAACAAATCTTATCGTCCAAGTGTCTATTTTTACGGATTGCACACATTTTCTAACACAAAATCGTTGGATTATGTTTTTGATGGATATTATTCTCGAAACGATTATGACCGTCTCTATAACGATGATAATGTGTCTTTTCGTTCACTTGTCAAGGAAGATTATTATTACATCAAAGCGAATGCAAATTATTCTATGGCGTTCAGTCATAGAAATAGATTGACTTTCAGTTTATACGAGTTCATGAGAATTAGTGATTCCGAATACATTGGGACTTCTGCATATAATCAAAATTTGCATTCGTCCGAAACCATCCTTTTTGCAGACTATTCCCAACGTTTAGGGAGTTTTTTCTTTGATATTAATCCAGGACTGTCATTTCTGACATATCGTTTAAAGGGGATGAGGTCAATCAATCATCTTACGCCGAGACTTCAGGCAAGAGCTACATATAGGATAGATAAAGTACAGCAACTTCAATTTATGTTCGCTTTGGGAAACACCTATCCGAGGATAAATACAATCAACAATGTCGAGCAGCAGATAGATCCTATCATCATTCTCAAAGGTAATTCTAACATGGATAATTCAATTCTTTTGAATCCGCGATTAAGCCATACCTTGAACCTTAACAAATTCGCTTTGCAAACGGGAGTGTCATACTTTTACCAAAATCATTCGATTATTTCGGATTACTATATTCGAGGCGGGCATCTTATTAGCACTTTTAGAGATGACTGTATCTATCATCGTCCCAGTGCAGATATGTCTATAACCTATAAACCTTCAGGTTCGCTTAATATGAAGTTATCCGGTCAATGGATTGAACATTTAGTTCGAGGAGGAGCTGAGCATCGTAATTTGTCTGCATTCTCTGGGACTGCTATGATAAATTACTATGTTCGGGATTTTTCTTTTGGTGCATCCATAGCGTCACCGGCAAGAGATTTGATAGACAGCCAGATTAGTAGAAAGACATTTTGGCGGTATCAACTATCGGCTATGTGGAATCATGGGAATTGGGCTATCGAAGCTAATGCAAACAATTTATTCATGATGAAGAATAACATTGTAGATGAATTATCTGCATCATATTATTCTTTCAAACAAATAGATCAAAGTCGTAGTTATAATCAGTATGCAAATCTGAAAATTGTTTATAGTTTTGACTATGGCAAGAAGACATCAAAGTCACCAGATTACAAACATCAAAATAGTGAAAGTGCAATCTTAAAATAAGAAGGCAAAGACATAATCAAATCATTGGTAACATGTTCATGCAAAATGCAAATTAAAAATTGCATTCAAACAGTCAATTATAATTATATTTTCACACATATATAAATATTAGAAATTACGAATTATGAAAAAAATACCAGCTATAATGATTGTAGTTTGGGGGTTTACAAAAACCACATTTGGGGTACAATGGTAGGAAAATGAGTTGTGAATGAGAGAAATAGGGATTTCATGATTTTCAGAACAATAGATGCACATCTGTTTTACGTGTTGCCCAACAGAACCTGTTCCACAATCGCTTTATGGAAGGGGCTATCTGAGAAATATAATATTATCTAAAAAAAACAGCAAACTTCGCTCTTTTCTTCTCTTTTTAGTATCTTTGCAGCGATTTATGCCCTGAGGCATCGTAAAGAAAGTAAAATCATACATTTAAGTTTTAAAACAATAATGAAACAGTACAAATTGGTGGACAATATTTTCGGATGGGTCGCTTTCCTTATTGCGGCCTTCGTGTATTGCTCCACAATTGAGCCGACAGCCAGTTTCTGGGACTGTCCTGAGTTTATCACAACTGCCTACAAGCAGGAAATCGGTCACCCTCCTGGGGCACCTTTCTTCATGCTCTTAGGTAATTTCTTTACTCATTTTGCCAGCGATACCACACAAGTCGCCAAGATGGTGAACACGATGAGCGCTCTGCTGAGTGCCGTCTGCATCATGTTCCTCTTCTGGACCATCACCCACTTGGCACGCAAGCTCATCATCGGCGACTGGAAAGAGATGACCACCGCCAAGATGGTAGGCATCGAGGCATCGGGTATGGTGGGAGCACTCATCTATACCTTCAGCGATACCTTCTGGTTCTCGGCTGTAGAGGGTGAGGTATATGCTTTCTCATCTGCCTTTACTGCCGTGGTTTTCTGGCTTATCCTGAAATGGGAAGACCATGCCGACGAGCCTCACAGCGACCGATGGCTGGTACTCATCGCCTATATGACAGGCCTCAGCATCGGTGTTCACCTGCTCAACCTGCTCTGCATCCCTGCCATCGTATTGGTATATTACTACAAGAAGGTGCCACATGCCAACCTCAAGGGCTCGCTCCTGGCGCTGTTCGTATCTTTCCTGGTAGTCGTTGCCGTGCTCTATGGAGTGGTGCCTGGTATCATCACCGTGGGCGGATGGTTTGAGCTGTTCTTCGTCAACACCTTAGGCTGCCCATTCAATACGGGTGAGATCGTATATATCATCTGCTTGGTGGCTTCGGTCATCTGGGGTATCTACGAGACCTACAATGCCACTGACAAGAACGAGAAGCGACAAAACCTTGCCTTCGTCTTGGGCTTCGGCATGCTCGGAATCCCCTTCTACGGATATGGATGGAGCGCTGCCATCACAGGTATCGCGGTGCTCATCGTACTGTGGTTTGTACTGGGTTACAAGCGCAAGAAGGAAGTTGTGGTTAAGAACGACGAGACTACCGGACTCACCAAGACCAAAGTGCAGCTTCTGCCTCTCATCTCAGCCCGCGTGAAGAACACAGCCCTGCTGTGCATGCTGATGCTGATGATAGGTTACTCAAGCTATGCCCTCATCGTGATCCGCTCGGCTGCCAACCCTCCTATGGACCAGAACTCGCCAGAGGATATCTTCACCCTTGGCAGCTATCTGAGCCGTGACCAGTATGGCGACCGTCCTCTGTTCTACGGACAGGCCTATACCTCACAGGTGGCACTCGAGGTAGATGGCGACATGTGCAAGCCGGTGATGACCGAGGGTGCTCCCGTATACCAGCGCAAGGAGAAAGCCAGCAAAGACGAGAAGGACTCATACTTCGTAGTGAGCCACAAGAATAAATATAAGTATGCGCAGAATATGTTCTTCCCACGTATGTATGATGCCGCTCACGCACAGGCATACGAAGACTGGATGGGTGGCGTCAACGGAACAGAAGTTCCTTTCGACCGTTGCGGTGAGAACATGACAGTAAAGGTTCCATCACAGTGGGACAACATACGCTTCTTCCTCTCCTACCAGTGCAACTTCATGTACTGGCGCTACTTCATGTGGAACTTTGCCGGACGACAGAACGACATCCAGGGCAACGGCGAGCCTGAGCATGGCAACTGGATTACGGGCATTCCGTTTATCGACAACGCCATGTTGGGCGACCAGAGCAAGTTGCCTGATGACCTGAAGGAGAATAAGGGACACAACGTGTTCTACTGCATGCCTCTGATATTGGGTCTCATCGGTCTCTTCTGGCAAGCATGGTACACCCGCAAGCGCAAGGTGGTGAAGAACGGAAAGGAGACAGAGGAGTTGCTGCCTATCGGTATCCAGCAGTTCTGGGTGGTGTTCTTCCTCTTCTTCATGACAGGTCTTGCCATCGTGATTTATCTGAACCAGGTGCCTATGCAGCCTCGTGAGCGCGACTACGCCTATGCCGGCTCGTTCTATGCCTTTGCCATCTGGTGTGGCCTGGGCGTACTGGCTATCCTCGACCTGCTGAAAGAGCATGCCAAATTGAGCGGTACTGCCGTAGCAGCCATCGTGGCAGTCATCACACTCCTTGTACCTATACAAATGGCTTCGCAGACATGGGATGACCACGACCGCAGCAACCGATACACCTGCCGCGACTTTGGTCAGAACTATCTGATGTCGCTCCAGGAGAAGGGCAATCCTATCATCTTTACCAACGGTGACAACGATACCTTCCCATTGTGGTACAACCAGGAAGTGGAAGGTGTAGGCACAGACGCACGAGTTTGCAACCTGAGCTATCTGCAGACCGACTGGTATATCGACCAGATGAAACGTCCTGCATACAATTCACCTTCCGTTCCTATCACCTGGCCACGACTCGACTTCTGTTCAGGAACCAATGAGTATGTGACGGTAGAGCCAGAGGCCAAGCAGCAGATTCTCGACTTCTACAAGCAGGATCCCGAGACAGCCAAGAAGCAGTTTGGCGAGGATCCATTCGAGCTGAAGAATGTGCTGAAATACTGGGTACGCAGCAAGAACCCCGACCTGCACATGATTCCTACCGACACCCTCTACCTCACTATCGACAAGGAGGCAGTAAAGCAGAGCGGTATGATGATGGCAGCCGACAGCATACCAGACAAGATGGTTATCTCATTGGCAGGAAAAAACGCGCTCTATAAGAACGACCTCATGATGCTCGAGATGCTGGCACAATGCAACTGGAAGCGTCCGCTCTATGTGGCACTCACCGTAGGTGAGGAGAACTATATGAACTTGGGTGACAACTTCGTACAAGAGGGACTCGTCAACCGTATCACTCCTTTCACCACCAACAAGCCTGGTGCCAAGAACTTTGATACGGAGAAGGCATACCACAACATCATGAATCGCTTCAAGTTTGGCAACCTGAAGCAGAAAGGTCTGTATGTGGACGAAACCACTATGCGTATGTGCTACACTCACCGTCGCCTGCTGGCTCAGACAGCCCTGGCGCTCATCGCAGAGCACAAGGACAAGAAAGCCATCGACATTCTGAAGAAAGCCGACGTGGAGATACCTTATTATAATGTTCCTGTCGACTATATGAGCGGCGGTCTCGACATGGCACGAGGATGGCTCCTCACCGGTCAGAAGGCCAAGGGTGAGGAATACCTCAAGAAGGTATGGACCAACGCCACACAGTATCTCAACTACTACCTCTCGCTCAACGCCGACCGATTCGCACAGGCACAGAGCGACTGCATACGCCAGATCATGATCATGCAGAGCGCAGCAGAGGTGGCTGGCATGGTAAGTCCTAAACTGGAAGCACAGTATGCCAAGCAGCTCAACGCCCTCTACACACTCTATCACGGACGTGGAGGACGTATGCCTGAGGGGTACTAAAATAAAGAGTTAAGGAGTTAACTCCTCAGCGACCGAAGGGAGCGATAACTCCTTAACTCCTTTAGCTTCTGAATATTAAACATTTAAAAAGAACTCGTCTATGTTTATCGAGCAACCAGCCAAATGGCTGAGATGGCTGTATCCGAAGGCAATTTGGAGGATGGATCCGAAGGAACACTCTGTTTACCTGACGTTCGACGACGGACCTATACCCGAATCTACACCTTTTATCCTTGAGACGCTGAGGAAATACAACATCAAGGCGACATTCTTCATGGTGGGAGAAAACGTGTTGCGCAATCATGACCTCTACAACCAGATTGTGGCAGAGGGCCATCAGATAGGCAACCATACATTCAACCACATTGGAGCCTTCAAGCATCGTGTGATCTCCTATGTGCTCAACACCAACAAGGCCAACGAAATCATCCACGCCCACCTATTCCGTCCGCCACACGGATGGATGAGACCCAGCGAGTACTGGTGGCTGCACCGCACCTACGAGGTAATCATGTGGGATGTGGTAACACGCGACTACTCCAAGTGGCTGACGGCAGAGGACGTGGTAGACAATGTGAAACGATACGCCCGCAACGGAAGTATCATTACATTCCACGACTCACTGAAGAGCATAGACAAATTGAAGACTGCCCTTCCGAAGGCTATAGAATGGCTTCAGGAACAGGGCTACGAATTCAAGATATTCAAATAAATGAAGAAAAGAATAAACAGCTATCAGGCTGTGGCAAGTTTCGTAAGAGGTTTCTTCGAGGCTTACGCACGTGGCATCATCGATGCTGTCATAGAGGGCAACGACTTCGAGAAGAAGAACGATCCAAAGGAAATCAAGCAGATGATGCTGGAACACTATGGCGAGGTAAACCAATATTACTTTGACATCATGTTCTCTACCTTGGTACGTCTGAACTACAAGACTGCCGAGGAAGCCAACGAGCGCATGCACAAGAACTTCGACAGTATGAAGAAAGCCGACCCAACCTTCGAGCCTACCATGCTCGACTACCTGCGCATTGCCTGCAAGAGTCCACAGCTGTACAAGGCGATGGAGGCTGAATACAAGCGCAATTTCACCTGGCTTCTGCAGGGCAAGTTCACTACCCTTGAGGAGCATGTACGCGACTATACCCACGGCATCCTCATCAGTCTGGCCGACGAGCCCATGGCTGTGCACCTGCTGGTAAGGATTATCGTGAAGGCTTATGCCGCCGGACTGAAATGTGGAAGCAAGGAGGGCAAACTGCCACAGTTGCACATGCCAACTATCCACGGCATGCTGCTCAACAACGTGAACATACTGCTCAACGAGACACCGCTGAAAAGCAGCAGCGAAGACCCTGTAGCGCTCTTCAAAGAGGCGTGCAAGGAGGAAGAAGAAAACATCAATGTACTCTTCAATACTCTCAACGACACGATGAAAGAACTCGCCGAAGAGTAAAAAGAAAACTTCACTACTCGTGTTGTGCAACCGCAAAACACCTGAAAGACAACCGCCCAACAGCTATTGTGCAAATGCACATCAGCTGTTGGGCGGTTTTATTACTTATATTCTGCAAGAACATTTCACCCATATTCCTGCAATTTTTCGCAGCATCTACTGCATATCATAAACCACCTGCATGAGTTTCTTGCCAAGTTCGTCGGCCTGCTCCATGGTGGAAGCCTCGCTATATACGCGGATGATAGGCTCGGTATTACTCTTGCGAAGGTGAACCCACTTGTCAGGGAAGTCGAGTTTCACGCCATCGATATCTGTTACGGTCACATCCTTCTCCTTGCCATACATCTCCTTTACCTTCACGAGGATAGCATCTACATCGGTAGAAGGTGTCAGGTCGATACGATTCTTGGCGATGAAGTAGTTGGGGAAAGTGGCACGAAGCTCGCTCACCTTGCAACCCCTATGTGCCAGACTGCTCAGGAAAAGGGCGATACCTACGAGGGCATCACGGCCATAGTGGCTCTCTGGATAGATGACACCGCCATTACCCTCGCCACCTATCACGGCATGAACGTCCTTCATCTTGGTGGTGACATTCACCTCGCCTACTGCAGCAGCTGTATATTTGCCGCCATGCTTCTCGGTCACATCACGGAGAGCACGGGTAGAAGACAAGTTGCTGACAGTATTGCCAGGAGTATGGCTCAGCACATAATCGGCCACGCTCACCAAGGTATATTCCTCGCCAAACATCTTGCCGTCCTCGCAGATGAAAGCCAAGCGGTCAACATCAGGGTCAACAACGATACCCATGTTGTAGCCACCCTTCTTCAACTCGTCCATGATGCCACCGAGGTTCTTCTCCAATGGCTCAGGATTGTGAGCGAAGTCGCCAGTAGGCTCACCGTTCAGGAAGGTATACTCCACTCCTAAAGCATCGAGCAACTCTGGAAGGATGACACCACCCACTGAGTTGATGGAGTCGACACAAACCTTGAAATGTGCCTTACGGATAGCCTCCACATCGACGAGTTTCAAAGCAAGCACAGAATCGATATGGCGCTTGTTGAAGCTATTGTCCTCAGTATATTTGCCTAAATGATCGACATCGGCATACTCGAAGTCTTCCTTCTCAGCGATGGCAAGCACCTCATTGCCGTTGGCGGCTGTCAGGAACTCTCCCTTCTCATTGAGAAGCTTGAGGGCGTTCCACTGACGAGGATTGTGAGAGGCTGTGATGATAATACCACCTGCGGCCCCACTCATGGTGACAGCGAGCTCGGTGGTAGGAGTAGTAGCCAGACCTATGTTGAGCACATCATAACCCATGCCCATCAAGGTGCCACATACTACATTCTTGACCATTTCGCCAGAGATGCGGGCATCGCGGCCCACTACGATAGTATTGCTTGAAGACTGTCCGCTACGACGAATAAAGGTAGCGTAAGCTGAAGTAAACTTGACGATATCGAGCGGATTAAGAGTATCGCCCGCTGGTCCGCCTATAGTTCCGCGGATACCAGAAATAGATTTGATTAGAGTCATAATATTCTTATTAAGACGTTAATGCTTGATGAATGTTCAGAGGAAAAGAAACCACTCCCTTAACGGGCAGCCTGGAAGCGAATGTCATACAGACAGGCATACACACTCGCTGAAGCTGAGGTAGTGCCATAAGTATGAGGTACCAACAGGCGCACATGCGCCAGTTCATCGTCGGCAGTAATGAGACGCCCCACCTTGATCCAAGTGAAAGGAATCAACCAGCCTGATGGAACCGTGGCACTCACGGTACCATAATAAGAGGAATTGTAGGTATTTGCCAAGAGACTTTTTTTGATGTCGACAAAAGAGCCTTCAAACGTTCCTGACGTATTGGTTACGCTTATCTCATCGGTCATTGCCGCATAAGTAGGCACATCATTGGTCAGTGTGATAGCCTCGTCGCATATCTTGGCACGCTTGGCAAGACAATACTCCGTGAATCGGCACAACACATTTTGGGTTTTACCCTTGGCGATATAGTCGCCACAGCCATCGTTGATGACCTGCATATAGATACCATTGCTCTCGAAGAGCACATACTCGTTGTTGTTGGGATCGGTATCAGTCAACTTGACCGTCTTGTCACCAGCCTTACGGGCTTCGAAACGTTTTTCAAACTCGGCCTCTTTAATGACTTTGATATTCTCATTGCGCAAGAATGCATTGATAGAGTCCAGCTCTCTGTCGCGCTGGTCTGCATATGTCTCATTATGGTCACAAGCGGCAAATGAGATCAATGCCGCTACTGCTATCATTGCTAATAATAGTTTTTTCATTCTTTAAGTTCGTAATTTTTATACAAATATGGCGCAAAGGTACAAAAAAAAAACAGGACTGCCAATGTTGGCAGTCCTATTTTATTATTATTTATCACTTATCTTTCTTATTTCAGCAATGCCTCGAACGCCTTGATGGCTTTTTGGGCTACCACCTCTGCCTCTGCCATGCTGCAGAACAACTTGCCTCCCGAGGCATTGAGATGGCCTCCGCCATTGAAAAACTGCTCGGAAACCTTGTTGCACGGGAAGTCGTCGACCGAACGAAGACTCACCAATATCAGATTGTCGCGCTCGGTATCTTCGCGCAAGGAGATGGAAAACTTATGTCCCTTGATACGCAGTGGTTCGTTGACCAAACCTTCGAGGTCGCCCTTGATGAAATGGAATCGCTTCATATCCTGACGGGTGACACAATAATAAGATGCATGCAAGCCCTCCACCACACGGAGCTTCTCGCACATCAGATAACCGCGAAAACGGATGGCAGAAAGGCTGCTGTTATTGAATACATTGCGATAGATCTTGTCTTTATCGATGCCCTTGGTAAGCAGCTGGCTGATAATAAAATAGATGGTAGGGTCGGTGGAATTGTAGGTAAAACCGCCCGTATCGGTCATCATGCCACAATATACACAGGCAGCCCACTTGCGGTCCATCTGCTCGAAGCCTCCCAACTGCCACACGATGCGGAACACCAGCTCGCTGGCACTGCTCATGTGGGGCTGAGAAATCTGAAGATCGACATCCATACAGGGTGCCAGATGATGGTCGATCATCACCTTACGGGCACGACAGCCGGTAAGCACATCCTGCATCTCGTCGAGACGACCAGCGCCATTGAAGTCGAGACAGAACACCAAATCGGCCTCATCGAAAGCACGCTGCACCTCGGCAGGATGTTTGTCGTAACGCAGAATGGTCTGACTGTCGGGCAGCCACTGCAGATAGTCGGGCATCATGTCGGGCATACATACCTGTGCCTGCTTGCCCTGCGAGAGCAAAAAGCCACGCCATCCCAAAGAAGAGCCGATGGCATCTCCGTCGGGCGACTTATGACAACATATCACAATATGCTGAGAAGCCGCTATCATCTCCTGGAGGGTAGCGGCTTCTTGTGAACTCAATATATTTACGTTCATTTAGAAGAGTTTGCTTGGATAAACGCCTTCGTCTATCAGACTCTGAATTCTTGCTACTACTGATGGACGGTCGGCAGCATAAGTGACACCAAACCACTTGCTTGTGGTGTCGAGTACCTTGACGGTAGCTGTGCCGTCGTTGATCAGCTTATTGACCATCAATGGAATGAAGAACTCAGCTTTCAGGTTCTCCATATTCTTAGGATCGCTGAGGAACTCCTTGAAGTAAGCCTCGCTGTGCTCAAAATAGTCGGGAGTGAAGCCCCATACGTTCATAGATACAGGAGTGTTGTCCTCAACAGCTACCCACTTGCCGTCCTCGTCCTTGTAAGACACCTTGCCGTCTACGCGCATAATCTCTGTACGCTCCACGACTGTGGTCAGATTCTCAGCATCGTCCTTTGAGCAGATGCCACGAGCCACAGTACCATTCTCGCTCAAGGTATTGCCTACACGGAAACCTACCATGGCATAGTTGTTCTTGCTGCCCTCTGGAAGTTCGGAAAGGAACTTGCCTATGACCTTGAAACAGTCACGATTGTAGAAGTCATCACAGTTGATGACACAGAAAGGCTCCTTGATAATGTCCTTTGCCATCAATACAGCATGGTTGGTACCCCATGGCTTCTCACGACCCTCGGGAACTGAGAATCCTTCAGGAAGAGCGTCGAGTGACTGGAAGCAGAGTTCTGCTGGGATATGTCCCTCATACTTGGCAAGTATCTTCTCACGGAACTGGTCTTCAAAATCCTTACGGATGACAAAGACAATCTTGCCAAATCCTGCCTGAATGGCATCGTAAATACTGTAGTCCATAATGGTCTCGCCGTTAGGACCCAGACCATCGAGCTGTTTCAAACCACCATAGCGGCTACCCATACCAGCCGCCAAAAGCAATAATGTAGGTTTCATATTTTATTTGTTTAATAGTTGATATTATCTAACAGTATGCAAAAGTAATAAAAAAATGACTGCTGCACAATTTTTATCACTTTTTTTTGGCGATTTATATTTCATTCGTCTACATCTATGCGACTACCGGCAAAAATCAGAAAGGATAACCCACAGTCAGATGGAGGCTATGCGAGTTTTTGAAGGAATCGATATTGTAGAAGCCCTTCTTGCTGGTTTCGTAAGGCACATGAAGCCCCACACCCCAGTCTACACGGATGACGAACATACCCATATCATAGCGCACACCCACACCCGTGCCTACAGCCATCTGCTTGAAGAACTTTCGGAACTTGAACTGTCCCTGCGGACTGTGCTCCTCGCTGCGAAGTGTCCACACGTTGCCGGCATCAAGGAACAAGGCTCCATACAGGTCGCCCCAGATGCGAGGACGATACTCAATGTTGGCAAGAAACTTAATGTCGCCTGTCTGGTCGATATAGGAATACTTGCTGCCTGTAGGCAGATACTGACCGGGGCCAATGCTTCGCACATTGAAAGCACGCACACTGTTGGCACCGCCAATGTAGAACTGCTCGTAATAAGGCGCCTTCTCGCTGTTGCCATAACTCCATACCATACCCGCATTGAGGTGCCCCACCAAGGTGGAATGCTCGGCGATGCGCCAGTACTTCACAAAGTCGGTCTCCAACTTCAGGAACTGGGAATAAGGATTGCGGAACATCTCCTTGTCCTCGTCGTTCCACTTCTTGCCTGTACAGAGATAACCCAACGACAGGATGTTGCCTGCCTCGCTGACAGTCGTCGACCAGATGATGGGATGACGGTATTTCGCCGGACTGGTATAAGTATAGGTGTAGCTCATCTTGGGTACAAACTGGTCGCGCATAGCTATCTGCAGATAAGGACTCTCAGAGATGGCCTCATCGAAGGCTGCGGTACGGCTGTTCATAAACTCATACGACAACACTAAAGGACTGAACGAATGGCGATGCTTGGCTGAGGTAGCCCAGTCGTAGGTAAGTTCACCCGACACCACATGGCGACGGAAATAACCTGCCCTGTTGAGCACATTCATCGAGGCCTTCACTGTGGTGGAAGGAACGCCATAGAATGAACGCGGGATATGACCTTTGCGGAAACGGCGCTCACGCTGTGCCATGGTCGTAAATAGATTGAACGGGGTGACGATGCTTGGGAACGAGAGTGACACATCCGTACCATACTCATAGGAATTGATATGGTTGGAGCTGGCTCCGTTGCCCTTCTCGCCTGTCTGCCACTCGTAAGAGCCATGCAGATTGATATCGAGCTTCTCGCCTCCACGGAAGGCATTGCGCTTGGTAAAACCTACAACCAACTCGGGACCTACACGGCCTGTGGTTTTGCCCTTGACATTGGTCTCTATATAGAAATCATAAGGCTTGTCGAAAATCAAGTCGAGTGTGGCATCCAAGGTATCGCACTGAGCTGTGGTGTCACGAGGAGTAAACTGAAGGCTGGTATAGTTGAAGACTCCCATCGACTGCAAATGCTGGCGCGCCTTCTCCTCGTTCTCTACCCTGTATAGCTGTCGGGGACGCAAGTTCAAGTCGCGCAACACCACACCCGCACGGATAGGCATCTTCTTGCCATGATAACGGATATTGAGGTAACGGCGACAGAAAGAATCGGTAAGCTCTTCTGTAAACTGCTTGCGGAAGTTGATATTGATATTGCCGAGATACCACTGGCGGGTGACCTGCGAGTCGAGGCTGTCGGCCATGATCATCTTCATGCTTGCCTTGCCTGGCACATCTAAGGTATCAGCAAGATAGGAGACATAGCCATTCTGATAAAAATAATAGCCATTGTTGCGGAACAGACGGGTAAGGCGCTGACGCTCACCTTCCAGGCGAGGTACATTGAATGGGCTGCCCGTATGTACCAAAGCCTCCTGACGGGTGGAATCGATCAAAGCAGAGACTACTGATGGGAAATTGACATACTGCAACGTATCAATGGTCATCAACGGACCCAAAGACACATGATAAGCCAACTTGGCCTTCTTGGGATTTTTCTGGGGCAGAATCTCGTAGTTTACCTTGCCATGAAAATAGCCATACTTGGCAAGCTGGTTCTCTGCTACCTGTGCACGCAATCGTGGATTCACATTGCCCATCAATTTAGGACGTGAGCCGAATGCCTTGGTAATCCACTTGGCTATGGCGCCATCCGACTGCGAGAAAGCATTCCAAACCCAAAGGCGAACAGGGAAAGGCGTGCGATAATAACTGCTGCCGAAGAGGGCTCCATTAGGGGCAGAAGCCAGTACCGACTCCATTTCGAGAATCGTAGAATCGGCATAACCGCCTGGCTCATAATCGGTATATTCTATTTTCTTCAGACCCGTGAAGAGCTGCTCGCCTTCCTTGAGAGCACTCGTGGAAGAACAAGATGTACCTGCGGCAACCACCACTATGGCAACAAATACCATAGCCAACAGGCGGAAGCCGCGGGAATGATTATAGGGAATGCACTTTCTGTTTTTCATCATTTGCTTTTTCATTTTTGTTGAACAGCTGCAGGCACAGCCTTCAGGGTGTCGGCTGCAGCACGTGGCAAAACCTGTTTCTCGGTCTTAAAGCGGAAGATATCACTGAAGCGCTGCAATTTTCTGCGCCACATGAAACCTACACCATACTCGCCGATCTGACCTTCTAACCAGTCGTAGATGTTGTTGTTGTAGAAACCTCGGATATACTGACTGGCTCCATCGTTGAGTCGATATTGTATCTCCACATTATTAAAGAAGGTATCGTTGTTGACAGCATTCTCCATCTCGGCTCCCGAAGAAACCTGACCGCCCACACTGAAGCTCAGACGATTGTTGAAGAATCGCTTGGCAAACTTGAAATTGTAGTCAGTATGCAATGCACCGGCAGCATTGAGAGAGTTGTCGACTGTCATACCTATATCAAGTCCCATGGAGCGCATGGCGGTTCCTGCAATGTTGTTGATTTCGGAATTGAGGAACGAGCTGAGGGCACTGTTCATCGAGAACGAATTGGTATTGCCGTTGGCAAGATACATGCCCGAAGCCAGCATGGTGATAGCCACCTTGCCACGTTCGTCCACACTCATCGTGTTCAACTCATCCTGGACGTTCATGTCGGAAGGTGCTGAGATGATAAACTGTATACCAGGTTTATTCAGTGTCTGCGACAGTTTCACCCCACACTCGAAATCTACCGATCGGCCTGTACCCTGCCCTTCATTCACGGTCGATTTGATCTTCTCGGTAGCCGTGATGTTGAGCGTAGGATTGAAAGGATCGCCCGTAAACTCGATATAACTTCCGTCCTGAATGGTAAAGGTCTTCAGTGGAATGACAGGCAAGGAGTATTTCATCTCGCCATTACTCAATGTATACTTACCCGACAGACGCAGATTGTCGGCAGGATTGTAAGTCATACGCAAGTCGCCTCCACCCACAAGGTCAATATAATTGGACTTGTCGGCATTCAGCGCACAAAGAATATGGGCAGACTCATCTATCGACATACCCAAGAGCATATCGAAGCCTTCGAGTTTTGGACGCACCACCGTCTCTTGCTTACTGTCTTTGAAATCGGTAAACTTCACCAACTCCTCAAGCTGAGTATCAGTGGTGAGTTCCGACTCTCGCAGGATATAAGTCATGTCGGTATTACCCAGCACGTCGAGCTTACCTCGCATCTTCAGATTAGACAAGGCGCCACGCATACTTCCCAAAAAGTTGACATACGCCTTACCGAAAGCCTCGGAACGGGCATTCTCCTTAGCATCTACCAGGAGGAAGTTCTGGGCACGCATCCTGACATCAAGCATCATCTTATCGAGATTGGAGAAATCCAGATAGCCCTGTATGTTGAGCGGACTCTCATTGTTGGCATACATCATGAAGTTCTCGAAGAGCAACTTACTGCCGGCTATCCTCACTGGGTCGTTGTCGAAACGCATCCTCAGTCCGTAAGGCACACTCACTAAATAAACAGAGTCCATGTATATCTCGCCGTCTACCTGTGGCTTGCTCAACGAGCCCTTGATGGTAAGACTTCCCTCACCACAACCTTCCAGACCAACAAGCTGGTCGGGCACAAATCCATTGATGAAGTGGAGCGGCAGTTTGTCCATGCCGACAGTAGCGTCGAGATAGCCCTCGCCCTCCGACTGGTAAGTACCTTTGATGGTAGCTACGTCCTCATCGTTGTATTTCAGTATTCCGTCGACGGCATGAGTGCCATCGCTCATAGGCATATACACGAACTCGGAGCCGACATTACCCATCGGGCAATTCTCGTAAACCAAGTTGTTGACCGATAGATTGGACGATACAGACAAGGCCTCCTTGGTCTGCACGATATGGAAATCGCCATTCATGATACCTGAGACATCAGGCATATAAGGTATGACACTCAGTACCTTGTCCAAATCAAAACGGGTCATGCCGATAGTGATATCCTGCAGGGCATCCTCATTGTCATCGTTAGAGTAGATACGCACACCCATTCCCTTGCTGGACTCCAGCTGAAGCTTGGCGGAGATACGCATATCGCGTCCCAGCATCAGATAGTTGTCATCGTTGGCTGTAAATTTCTTATATCCCAGTATAGGATGAGTATCGGTAAGACTCACCTTGATGCCGTTTTCCTGCATCATTGCCGCCAAACCTACACGCACGCCCAACTTGCCGTTGGCATCATAAATGCGGGCAGCGATATCGGAGCCTCGCTCTGCCAACTCACCATCCACCAATGCCTGGAATACGTATTGCGGATTCTTCTTGTTGTTCACAATCCTCGCCGTATACCGGATGGTGTCGCCCTGGGTCATCACGTTGGCACGAACCGTATCCAACTGTACACCTTGTGCCACCAATGAGTCGATATTAAGATGACCGTTCAGACCTGATATGGGTGAGGTACGAAGATCCATGTCCACCGTCTTGAAATGATAGCCGTTGTACTCGATAAAACGGGAGATGAAATTGTCTTTTCCTGTGGTAAGAGTGATGCGACCCAAGGGGAACTCGCGACGGATAGCCACCTGGTCGATACGTCGGTTCTTGAGTTGACTCATCACCTCGCCTTGCAGTTCATCAAGTCTTGACAGCAACTTTTTATAACCTCCATGGGTGTCCATACGAAGATGGAAGTCACCACAATTGAGTACGGCATGGGTTGTATCGCGACGAGTCAACACGTCGGCAACAATATCCACGGGACGATATTCTTTCTGCTGAGTCTTGATGACGATACTGCCCAACATAGCCTGCAGGTAGTGGTCCTCCTTCAGGTTGGTCTTCAGGTCTACCTGTCCACAGGCAGTTGCTCTCATAGGCACCTTGGTGAGTCCCATGAGGTAAAGGTCCACATTCCTGACATCAGCTACTACTGTTCCTTCCAGATTCTTGCTGTTGGTCAGCGCATCCAGGCTCACCAATCCCTTGAGCAACTGATTATTGCTGTCGATGTCTGCATGTACTTTACCATTTGCTACATGGGCAACAGCCAACAGGTTGTTGATGTGATACTTGCCATAATGCAGCTCTGCCACCTTTGCCTTGGCGTTGAGTCGAGTATGGTTGGACAAGAAATCAGTGCCCACGCCCTGGGCTTCCATCGATCCTGTAAAAGAGTAAAGTTCCTGATGAGGCAGGAAATGACTCACCTGTATCTGATGGGCTTGCACCTTGGCACGATAGGCCAGGTGGTTCATGTCGAGACTTCCGTCTTTCTTTGTATGAGTAACAACAGATGCTTCTACATTCATTCGTCCACGACCCTCCCACAAAGTCATCTTGGTGGCATACTTAGAGCCGTCCACTGCGACATCTCCCTTCAGAATCAAGCCATTAGGGATACGCACATCCTTCATTAGAGCCGGATCAAGCATCGCTGTTACAAATCCCAAATGATAGGTACGCGCATCAAAATGTATTTTCGCCTTCATCTGAGACATATAGTTGAGATGTGCCAACCAACCATCGGAGGACAACTGGAAGGCTGAAGGCAAATTGAGTTTCAAACCCGAATAGCTAAGATGCTGCATGTTTCCCTTTACTGTACCGGCAACCTCCATAGGATAATAAGGCCAGTTCCGACGCATCTTTTGAGGCATGTATGCACCGGCAAAAAGCATGAGGTCTTCTCTGCCGATACTGCCTCGTATCATAGCAGTCAACTTGCCAGGAGCGCTGTCGGCAAAGGCATTCATATCCATGTCGACCATGGTCTGAAGAGTGGAGGAAGGAGTTCGCAGACAGAGGTCGGGCAACTGCAACTTCAATGAATCCATCACAAACCGGCCATACATCTGCTGTACGTTCAGACCACAGCGTTCTCTGAACTGTGCCTGACGAATCTTTACATCTATCTTCGAGTCACAGAAATAGAATGAGTCTGCCTTCAAGGTCATATCCAACAAGGCAATGTGGTTGAAGTCCAGACCTTCTGCCGGACGAAGCACAGAGATATTCTTACCAGCCAGCATTTCTGTCTGATAATTGTCGTAAGTTACCCTGCCCTTTCGCCAGTCGAGGGCACGCACTTGATAAAGTCCTTTGAAGAGATCGAGGTAGGTACCATGAGCCGTTGCATCACCCATATAGGCATTTACCCTGAGAGTATCTCCTGGCATGTGAAGCGCCAAAGCTGTGTTTTTCAACTTGAGCTTCTGGATATTCACCTTCCACTTGTTGGTCTTTGGCGTAGTATCGGGAGGTACGGTATCACTCAGTTCTACCGACAGACGAGCATCCGACAACAAGGCGTCATCTACATGGACAAGTTCCTTGCTCAGGTCGATGCCATGGGCACGCAATGCCATCTGCCCGACATCACCCTTGATACGCGCCTCGTGTATCCAGTTGGTGGTGTTGACCTTCATACGTCTGAAGTCCAACTCGTCCACCATTACCTGCTGCTTGAATAAAGGCATCAACTGAATGTCAACTACCATTTTTTCTATATCAGCAACTGTATCTTTTTTATTTCTGAGAGTTACATCATTACTGTTTTTCAACGAATCGATGGGCTGAAGCGCCTTCACACCCTCAACACCCAATCGCAGTGGAAAGACCAGTTCCACGTGCTTTACTGTAATATCCATGCCTGTAGACTCGGAAGCATAGGCAGCCACGCGCTTCACTGCCCAGTTCTGCACAGGTGGCAGATAAAGCAACAAAGTCAGCAAAGCTATCAGCAATATCGGGGTAAATACGATAACTGCTGCCCAAATTCCGCATTTTTTCTTTGTAGACATGGATTCTAAGTTTTATATTGTAAAACTGAAGTCAATTTCTTACTAACCATCGCCTATGGTATCAGTGATATGGATTCTATCGGTTATGGCGCTATCGCCTTCCATAGATTGTCATCGGGCAAAGGAGCCTCTACGACGATAGTCTCCTTAGATACAGGATGAACGAACTCAACCCTATGCGACAACAATGAAATGCTGCCGTCGGGATTGCTGCGAGGAGCACCATACTTTAAATCTCCCTTGATAGGACATCCCATCTTTGCCAACTGGCATCTTATCTGGTGATGACGTCCTGTCAACAGATTCACCTCAAGCAATGAGTAATGGTCGGAAGAACCTATCATCTTGTAACGCAGAATCGCCTTCTTCGAGTTTTTCACCTCATGATCATAGGCGTAGCTCTTGTTCTGCTTCTCGTTTCTCACAATCCAATTCACCAGCTCAGCCTCTTCCAAACGGGGCTTATTCTTCACTATGGCCCAATAAGTCTTGTGCACCTCGCCGTCTCTGAACATATTGTTCAATCTGCTGAGCGCCTTGGAAGTCTTGGCAAAAACAACAAGTCCTGATACAGGACGATCAAGGCGATGTACCACACCCAGGAACACATTTCCCGGTTTCTGATACTTCGCCTTGATATATTGTTTTACCGTCTCAGAGAGAGGCTCGTCGCCGGTCTTATCGCCCTGCACGATTTCACCACTTCTCTTTGAGACAATAATTATATGATTATCTTCGTAAACTACTTGCACGTTCTAATACAGATAGATTACATATTCATACCACCATCAATCTGGATAACCTGACCACTAACGTAGCTGGACATATCAGAGGCGAGGAAGAGACAAACATTTGCAATATCCTCAGTCTGACCACCACGACGCAAAGGAATCTTCTTCATCCAGTCCTTGCGGATATCCTCTGGCAACTGAGCTGTCATAGCTGTCTCGATGAAACCTGGAGCTACAGCATTAGCACGTACACCCTTAGGACCCAACTCCTGGGCAATAGACTTAGCCAAAGCAATCATACCTGCCTTAGAAGCAGCATAGTTACACTGACCAGCATTACCATGAACACCTACTACAGAAGCCATGTTGATGATAGAGCCACTGCGCTGACGGAGCATGATAGGTGAACAAGCATGGATAAAGTTGAACGCAGACTTCAAATTTACATTCAGAACAGCATCCCACTGAGCCTCTGACATACGAAGCATCAAACCATCCTTGGTAATACCAGCATTGTTTACCAAGATATCGATAGAACCAAAGTCTGCCTGTACCTGCTTAACTGTCTTCTCTGTCTCCTCGAAATCTGCAGCATTGCCTGCATAAGCACGACAAGTTACACCAAGAGCCTCGATTTCCTTGCGTGTTGCCTCCAATCCGGCAGCCATGTCATCGTTAAGAACGAGGTCTGTAAATGCGATGTTTGCGCCCTCTGAGGCGAATTTCATTGCGACAGCCTTTCCGATGCCGCGGGCAGCTCCTGTTACAAGGGCTGTCTTACCTGTTAATAATCCCATTTTGTTTTGTTTTATAGTTTATGATGTGTTTATAAATTTATCTACTTGGATATATTGAATACTCTTTGGCGGAGCATGTTGAATACTTTCTGCTTAGAGTCTGACTATACACCTTATTATATATAATATGTTCGACATCAAATTTCATGTTCGACATTGACAACATTAAATATAAATTTCGGTTTACAATTTTAGTCCAGACTTTCCTAAAGCACCATACACCACCTTGGCAACTAAAGGCTTGCTGCTCTCTTCTGTCAAGCCATGCCCCAGACGACCATAGATGAAGGGTACCTCCAGACCTTTGATACAATAGTGGGTGATATCGGCAACCAAATCTACGTTCTCTATGTCAAACTCACCGTCTTCCTTTCCTTCAGTATAAACCTTTCTGAAAAGTTCAATCTCGTCTTCATCAAAGTTCTTGCGAGCCTTTTCTACCATCCAAATATTACGGAAAAACTCTGCTCGAAGGTTACCGTTTCGAACCACGGTTTCTTTGATCATACTCAAATGGGTATAAATCAATTCGATAATCTTATCTTGGGGGCGAATCTTACATGCGGCAACCTCATCCAACTTGTCGGAAAGACGTTCCAACTCTGATTCTATAACCGCATAGTATACATCTTCTTTCCTACTAAAATAAGTATACAGCGTTCGTCTTCCCTTGCCCGAAGCCACAGCAATGTCATTCATCGTCGTGTTGGCTATACCATTCTTTGCAAAAAGTTGCCGAGCAACGTCTACCAGTTTCTGTCGAGTTTTGGATATTGACATATCAAAGTCCCCCTGTTATTATTAGTTGCACAATAAATTATCTGTGTGCAAATTTAGTGCTTTAATTCGATATAAGCAAATAATAAACTTTAAAATCCGTTAAAACGGTAATAATATACAGAAAACATTTGGTCATTTCAAGAAAAGTTAGTACCTTTGCACTCGCAATTCAGAAATGAGTTGATTATATCGCGGTGTGGAGCAGTTGGTAGCTCGCCAGGCTCATAACCTGGAGGTCGCATGTTCGAGTCCTGCCGCCGCAACTATAAAGTCCGAAAGCTTATATAAATTAGCTTTCGGACTTCTTCGTTTTATATACTGGGACGCAATTGGGACCACAATATTTTATGGCTCACCCGATAAATCACGGCCATGGCATAGAAGCACAATACTTCTTCTATATCAAATTCAAAATCTTCCATAGCTGAATATTATTCAGTTTGATAATTAATCGTTTTCATACAATCTACACAGATCGCTTATGCAACATTTCATGGTCTGCCTTAGCGACTGTGGTTCCATCACTTCTATCATCGTCCCATAGCTTTGCAACTCCATTATGAAGTCGTAGGTGGGACGAAGCGTAAGTTCGAAGTCGGCATATTCGTTGCAAGAACAAAGCTCTTTCTGAGAGAGATGCAATGGAAGAGAGCGCATGTAGTGTTGGTGTGCACCAAAGGCACGAACAACAATTCGTTGCAAGGGTATATCCTCGTCTATTACTACGCCGAAGAAGCTGGAGAAAAAGTCCTTGGCATTGAAGTCGCAAGGGAACTTGAAATGATCTTTTGTTATTTCAATATTCTCAAATCTGTCAAGTCCGTAGATACGCAACCTGTCTTCGTTGATGCTGAGCGCGAGCACATACCAACGTTTCTGGAACATTTTCAGACAGTATGGTGCAATGGGGAATGTATAGGAGTTCTTGTAGTGAAAATTCCGATAAGTAGCCATTATGACGTTGTTGCCCTTCATGGCATCAACAATATCCGTAAGGAAATGACGGCTCGACGGAATCTCCTCTACAAGGATGCGGTCTTTGAGCGACGTATTTTGTGACAACGTATTGGCTGTAGAATAGATGTCGAGTAGCCAACGTGACAATTCGCCATTGGCAAGACTCTCGGGATTGGAGATGTAGTAACGATAGCCACCCTTTAGCCGGCAGTCGATATTCACCCCAAGCGACATGAGTATGTTGTCTTTCCAACGGTTGAAGGTCTGGCGCGGAAGAGGTTCGCCATAGCTTATGCTTTCGTCACGCTCCCACTTGTCGCTGAGTTCCTTCAGCGATAATCCGTGGCTACCAGCACGATATAGAGCGTTGACCACCCAAATGTATTTTTCCAGTGTTGTCATGCATTGTCAGTGTTTTTATTTGTCCAAGAAGCTGACCACTTCGGGTATTTCTTTGTTCAAAAAGTCGTGCCAAAGTTGAGGGCCATATCCCATAGATGTATGATGAATCATATAGAACGGAAGTTTGTATCCATCTGCAAATTGCAGTTCGCCACGCTTCGGAGAAGAGTTGCTGATTTTCTCATTCAAAGTTTGGATAGAATATTTCACGCCCATCTCGTCAAGAGCATTCATACCATTGTCGTATTTTAAGCCAACGAATATACATATATCAGGCTTTATAATTTGAACAACATCTGCAAAGCATTTCCATGCCGTTTCAAAATCAGTGTGAGAAGGCTCTTCGTGTATGCTTTTCATCGGTTCTTGAATAAAATTATAAGAAGCCACCTTATTCCAAAATGCCTCAACGTTCATGTTTGCTTCATCTAAGAATGTTTTCTCAAGATATTTATGGAAAGGCCAACTACCAGGACTCCCTATCTCACAACCAATGATTCCTCTTGTGTACTCCTTGTCAGAAATGCATCTGTCATATTCTTCCTGACAAAATTCTTTTGTCTTCCCATCTATTGTATAATGTGAATGTCCTATGATGAGCACACGCTTCGGTGCTGAAGCATAGCCACTGCCTATCCAAGGATAGTGCGTGAGATTCGCCACTTTGTCAAACTGCGAATCAAACTGTTTGTCTGATGTTACCATGGTTATTATTGTTTAATGATTGATAATAGAATTTCAATATTGCAAAGTTATAAAAAAAGCGCTTCGCATTACCTTCCCTCTAGTTAAAAAACACAAAATCATTCATTATATGTAGCATAATCGTATTCTACAGAGATTTCCACATTAAAATCGCGCACCCATAAAAGGTCAAAGATTGAGAAGCATGTATGTTCATAGAGGTTGTGGAACGGATATATGAGATGCATGCCGGAAGTCAGCTCTGGGCTTAACCCTTCATTCCAGTTGTCGGTCTTCTCGCTCAAGTAGAGCATATTATTTTCTGATTCGGGTTCACCACCGCTATATTGCCATCCAGACGAGATTACCCCATCTTGATAAAACGGCACAAAATCATCGTATGCGCCGCACAAAATTTTCCAGATACCTTTCTCGCGTTTAGACTGATCTGGATGCAATGGCGAAAACTGGTAGGCCATGAAGCATTTTCCCATGGCTGTAATGTCATAATCGGCCGACACCTGTTTTACAGCGTTGTAGGTTGAGATAACAGTGCGGCGCATTTGCAGTAGCTGATCCGTCATGGCCTTGTTAAAGTCATTTAGCAACTGCTTATAATTGTCATCCATGACAAACTCCTTGTCGAGCAATCGCTTACGCACGGCAAGCAGTTGCTTTATTGCCTCTTTCTCAGCTTTGTTGTAATAACAATGCCGCTCATACTGCCAATGTAGATCACATATTTCAGCTTCGATAAAATCGATAGCTGGCAATCTGAATATTTCCTGTGCTGTCATACTTAATTTTGATTTAAAATGTCGTTTAACCTTATCCTTAAATTACATACTGTAAAATGCGAAATCTATCCGCAAGTCCTCGCCAAGCGTATCGTCTGCTTTCAAGCAAAACTGCGGTTCACTGACACTTCTGTACAACAAACGTTGCAAGGTTTCAAGTTCTTGTGGTTGGAGAGGATGCTTTGGCGAGGCACTTATGCTTATTATACTATTGTGTTGGTTGAGGCCCTTCGCTAAATCATATTTCTCAATGAGTTCCTTTAAATAATCACATCTTCTGCCTGCGTCAAATGCACAAGTATGCCAACGATCAATCCTGCACACATTGGTACGAAACAGCACGCTAAGTTGTTCTGGTGTTGGAGGTTCACTAAGGTTTGTACCCCTTTCGTGCAAATCGTCAATGAATTCAGCAGTCTTGATAATCCGCTTTTTGTATTCCTCGTTAATCTCCCAACGCTTCCACATCCGGCGTTTACGTTTTTCACATCTCCAAAACTTTCTTTCTGACTTGGAATAACGACGATTGTTATGGGACTTCATTTCACGCCTTATCTTATTACGAAACGAACGGATATTCATCATTTCTTTTCTCGACGGAATGAATTTGCCATACTTCTCTTTACAAAGCCAGAATACTTTTGCCTCATCATAACACGACAAGTGCAGACGTCTACCTAAGCTTTCCCAATCATGAGGAAGAAAGGCATAAAAGGATGTTTCCCATATACAGCATGCGGCAATCTCTGCCAAAGATATGTCTGCGCTATTGGGCACTACCACTTTTTTGCCTATAATTGCTTCTGTTTTTGCTATACGTGAATTATCAAAGTCTTCAATGATAATTTCTCTACCAAGAGAATCTTCCCAAGGGTTGCCATCCAACCATGCAGAAACTGTAATTCTTGATTCATCTGTGTCAGAACCAGTCTGAGGAACCATTTCTACATATATGTCATAGCCAGTCTCGCTTTTGGGTGACGGAACAAGATGGCACAAGTAGTCATAGTGCATCTTGAACCATGCCAAAGACCTTCCCTCTGCATAGCTTTTCGACAAGAATGGCGCAATCTCGTCAAACGATACCTTGTGCAATAATTCGTACAATGTCATATCTCAAGTTTTTATCGTTATTTGCCGGCAAAGATATTGACGTGCTGACTCAATTATCAATACAGGTTAATTGTTTCTTATAAAAACTCACAAAAACAGAAGTTTTCTCAACCTGTGCTAATAATTGGCACACCTTCATAATACTTTTGCCGCAACATTAAAGATACAGTTATGAAAAAGTCTACAAAATATGAAAGTGCTGTAAAGGATGCGAAGACATTGGAATCCGTCATTCCGAAACAGCTTGCAGAATACACGACAAGGGCATTAAGTAAACTAAACGAAGCGCTTGGGGGCAATGTCGGCGGATATATAGCAAGTTATACGATAGCTGGCTTGGGGGTGAACTTTTCGCTAATGCCTTACAATGGTCTGATGTATGTGGTAAGCGTGAACGACAAACACTCCAAGGAGTTGGAAAAGGACAAGCGTTTTGATGGCATACTGTTTTGGGGAAGAGCTTAAAATTATGAAGGTATGACAATAGCAGAATGTTTAAGAAGCATATCTTTCAATGAGATTGAAGAAATCTTATGGGATGCTTATGGAATGGGGGACAACTTTACTCCATTCCTTAAAATGTCTTATGACCGATTTACTAATTGTGAAATGGTTTGACAAGAAATGAGCCCGGTCATTGATAGACCAAGCTCATTTCTTATTTTCGGAGGTCATCGAACTGTGAGACATTATAATACTCTGTATAAACACCACCCTTGCTTTTGTTTCCACAAGAATGAGCATGCCCGAAGACATGGAAATGGGGATGGTACTGATATACTTTCATCAATAAAGGAATACTTCCCCTACCATCATCAAGGATTCCATCTGGTGGAATATGGGTAATCAGAAAATCTATATTGGCAGCAAGGTGGACGTTTAAGCTCTTATTTTGCAAACTTCTCATAGAGATATTGCCAAACTTAATTCCATCAAACTCGTATGTGGAGTCATGAAGGAAAACAACCTTTTTAGGTAAAAGTGACTCTGCAATCTCTGTAGTGTCCTCCAAGAACAACTCATGATTACCTGCGACAAAAATATAAAGTCTGGCAGGATGACTCAACAACTAGAAGAAAAAGTCATCGAAGCCATTCTTGCCGAAGCCAGATACCACATCGCCAGCACATAACAGAATGTCAGCAGTCTCTGGAATATAAAGCCGCCTGTGCATCCCATGAGTGTCAGAGAAGGCAAATATCCCATGTCCCTTATAATTGAATAGCATAATCTATAATTTTTAAAATTTATTTCTGACATAAATAACTTCATTCATGCCACAAAGGTAGTTAAGAAAAGAGAAAAATATTTGCACACCTAAAGAATTCTAAACTTGTGCAATACTTTTTCTCATTTTTTCTTTATCTTTGCATAAGATAGGCTGCACCTCAGCAATTAATGCAAGCTTTATTGCGCTCGGTTTGCACTATCTTTGCATAAGAATTATAAAAGAATATGGCTATCAATCAACTCAACAAATATGTCTGGCTCGTGGAAACCATCCACAGGGCAAGAAAACGAGGTGGCATTACCTTGAAGGAGATTCAAAGCAGATGGTTAGATTCTGACATTAGTGAAGGAACGGAACTCTCTCGACGAACCTTCATCAACAATCTCCATGCCGTCGAGGAACTGTTTGGGATTACCATTGAATGTGGCAGCGGATTCCGCTATCACATAGAGTGTGGCGACTGTTTCGAGGAAGGAAGTGCAAGAAACTGGTTGCTAAACGCCTTCTCGCTCAATGTGATGGTGGGCAATAGTCGTAAGCTCAAGGATAGAGTACTGCTGGAGGACATGCCTTCGGGCAGAAACTATCTGGAAGACATCATCAAGGCCATGCGTGACAACCGTGTCATCTTCATATCTTATTACAGCTACAATGCCGAGAAATATAATGAGTTTGACATTCATCCTTACTTCGTGAAAGCTTTCAAGAAACGTTGGTATGTGATAGCTTATAGCCCTGGCACCGACGATGTCCGTTGTTATGCGCTTGACCGCATGGAGCGTGTCATTATCTCAGACAAAGTGTTCAAGATGCCTAAGGACTTGGAACCTGCTGATTACTTCAAAGATTGCTTTGGTATCATCAACAACAAGAATTCTGAGGTTCAGAAAGTTGTGCTCAAAGTGGATGCCTTTCAAAGTAACTATATACGCAACCTGCCTCTCCATGACTCTCAAAAGGAGACAAAGCGAACTGACGAATACTCTATTTTTGAGTATCACCTAAAACCAGAGTTTGATTTTGAACAGGAGATTTTTTCGAACATGGACGCCATGGAAGTGTTGGAACCTCTATGGCTAAGAGAAGAGGTGAAGGAAAGAATAAAAAATCTTGCAAGTAAGTATCTTTGAAAGGCAACTCATCAATGTTCTTTTGTCAAGGGACTAAATATCCAGTCCCTTGACACAATCTATAGCTTCGTCAAACATTATTGAGAAATTATTTAAAGTTTTGCCATTCCGTAAGTTTTTTATGGCCTGTGAATTATTCCAATTTTTATTGCCAATAAAATCTTTATGAATCCATAAATCATTATTTTTATCTTTGATAGGAGAGCTTATGGAATAATGTTCCTGTACTTTCTCCCAAACTGAAGTAGGAACATCAGAACGGTTGCTTTCACCTTTGCAGACAAATCCAAAAACCATTCTATCTAAGCCTACAGACTCGAATTGAAAAGCAAGGTCTAAGAATTTCCAACCTGTTTTTTGAAAATGTGCACCAGGATATCTATCTGACACCCAATTCCTCTTATAATTTCCACAAATTTCCAAGCCTTTATCTTCTGCTAAATCTTTCAGCTTTGGAATAAACTCATCATTTATAATATGATTTATCAAATTCTCTTTGCTATCGATTATATCAAATACAGCATCGAGATTTTCTTCTTTACATAGAATATCTAATAGTTCCTTATTATCTTCCATAACGTTATTTGTTAATATGTCAATAGTACTAATATATTGATTGATAGTTTCTCTCACGAGCGGAGTTCTTGAAGCCAATTCCACGCAACGATCAAGCCATCCTCTAATATCACTCTTATAGGATAAGCAAACTATATCATTTTCCTTTAAATCTTCACCCAAAGATTCTTTTGAAGGAGAGCAACCATCCAATGTCAAGTAAATCAATACAAATGATTTTTCCGTATCGTCTCCTTTTTGTGACATTCCATAATTCCAGTATCTTAGCATCTGATGATGTTGGTCACCAGCATAGATTTTATTTTCTATGATAATACTATGCTTGCCATCGGTAAGATAAATGTCTATTCTGCCGCCTTCACTATCAGTTAGCCTACCTATATATTTCTCTACTTCTACTGAAGCATTAGTAATGTCTAGTTCTAAATTATCTGTAGATATTGCAGAAAACGGTTTTTGTAGCATTTTCAAAAATGCCTCAAGGAATTTTCCTCTTTGTCCGTGACTTCCTTTTGGATTCAGCAGGTTTGTTAAAAACATAGAGTGTAGATGGACTTCATCGGACATGAAGCCTAAATCATTGAAAATATTAAAACTTTCACCACGCTCAAATTTCTCTTTTCTTTGTTCTTTTATTTTTTGTGAAACTATTCGAACTTGGTTTAGAATATTGATTATATCATTCATTGCATTATAAACTATAATTGTTTACCATAGAAACGAAATTTTATCTAAATTATTATAGACGTTGTTATTTTTGCCAATGAAAATGATTACGCAAACACTCTTGGTACATAAGGGCACGACGATTCATGTTATTCATCACTTTTTCTGGATACCAGTAAAAATAAGCCATGCAAAGCATTAGCATAAGGATATAAACCGCAATAAATTTTAGGGCATTATAGAACCAACGTTTAAAATCTAAAAATATGTACTTCTTCATTTTTTTTATATGTTTTTTGAGTGGTTAAAATCCAACATGTCTCTTATAATGAGATTTATATGACGTTTGCATATGCATAATAACACAGCGTTAATATATCTGATTTTCTCTATGAAGGAAAGACTTCTGAAGTCCGTGCCTCCCAAGATGCTTCTCAAATAAGGTTTATTTTTCATATGTGAAAGTATTTATAGGGTGAAACTGATTTATCCATAATCATATTTTATACATTCTGGTGCAAATGTAGTCCATACCTGTGTAAGTTCG
>ERZ1023981.64-NODE-64-length-37321-cov-25.571325_pt1 | contig 37321 bp, 18 predicted proteins | sample MGYA00380435_ERZ1023981 | MGnify/ENA primary metagenome ERZ1023981 (study PRJEB33179, sample SAMN07449057) | human gut metagenome | biome: Human-gut; feature: Human associated habitat; material: Faeces | host: Homo sapiens | place: India:Kasaragod | collected...
GAAAAAAGAAAGAAAGCCCAAGAATTTGCATTCTTTACCTGTTTTTTTACTCAAAAAGTTACAAGAGATAAAGTTTATTATACGATATACTCAAAAAGAGGATGCGTCATAAGTTTATGATTCACCCTCTTCTTGTCGTTGGAAGAGACAGGATATGTCGTTGGAAGAGACAGGATAAGTTGTTGGAAGAGATAGGATATGTTGTTGGAAGAGATAGGATATGTTGTTGAGACAATCAGTATCTCCGGTCGCACAACAGCTGTTGTGCGCTTGCATAACAGCTGATATGCGCATGCACAACAGCTGTTGTGCATGCGGTGACCAACTGTTATGCACCAACTATTATCCAGTTTACTATTTTTTGATTACCTTTCTGGAAACCTTTTTGCCATTGGCAACCTGAATCTGCTCTATAACCAAGCCCTTAGTCTGAGCGCTGATGCGCTGACCCGCCAGATTATAAGTTGTGACAACACCTTTTCCGAAGGCATCGATTGTACAATCAGTGATACCCGTACCGGTATCCGCCTTTCTAATCTTCACATTACCCAAGATAACCGCAGCCCAACCAGAAGACATGGTGAAATAAAGTTCATAGTCACCTTCTTTTTCTACAGTGAAGTTCAAGAAGTGAGCCAGAGAACCTTTCACCACCTGATTGGCATTCTCCTTCAAGTTACCTTCCGAATCCAGATTCTGTTCCAACAAGACAGACTTATTGTCGCCAATGCCGACGATGCCTGCATCGTAAGCGACGGCACCATTCTCGGAACCATCATTCCAATAAGAAGAATTGAAAGAAAGCTGGTATTTGCCAGGAATCAAGTGCAGACGATGCCCATCATACAAGCCATAAGAGAGTTTGCACTGGTCGAAATCACGGGCACTGAGATAGAATCCTGTATTGAAATCACCACCAGCCACAAAGTCCTTGATGCGGGCGCCACCTGTATTGGCAGCACCGTTCGCCTTCTCATCGCTTCGACTACCATCATTCATACTATTCACACGCTTCCATCCCGCAGGCACGCCTTCACCTACGTTGATGACCTCATCCTCCCAGTTATCAGAAAACAACACATCACCCTTCGCCTCGCCAGCCTCTTCACTATCAGGAAGGTCGAGCTTATATCTTTGGAAGAAGTTCCAAAGTTCGCGGGTAGAATAGACTGCATTAGGATCGTCGGAGTGCCAATGTCCCTTACCATCAATGGCGATGAGCGTAACCTCCGTACCATCCACCTTATTAATATAGCGAGTACGAGTGGCAGCTGCATAACTCATGGTTGCAGGATAAGGGCGAATCACCTCCGGATTATCCACATCACAACCTTCGTAAGCAGCCCACTTCTTCACATATTCGTCTATTCTGCCATAGCCACCAGCAGCATGCTTAGGATCGCCTCCCCATAACACCACATCATCTCCCGTGCCATGGATGTGCATAATAGGCACATGGCGTGGAGCCACAGGCTCACGATAATCGACAGGGATACCACTCACAGGACCAAAGGCTGCAACTACAGTTCCCAATTTGGTCATACAATGATAAGTCATCATTCCGCCCATGGAGAAGCCAGAGATATAGATGCGATTCTTGTCTACCTTATATTTCTTCTGCATCGTCTTCATGATGGTTTCTATAAACTTGACATCGCCAGAGCCTGAGATGTCCCAGGAATTATTGTTTCCCTGAGGATAAACCACCAAGATCTTGGCCGTGTCCGCCACCTCATTCCAATGGGTCTGCCCCATCTGATAATCAGGATTTTGTCTGAATCCATGCATGGAGATGACCATTGGAGCCTTCTCGGGCAAATCGGCAGGCACATACACCAGCATCTCTCGTGTAGCAGTACCCACCTTGATGGTCTGTTTCTGTGGTTGCTGCTTATAGCTACGCTCTACAGCCAGTATCTGCAAGCAGAAGACACAAAACAAGCACAGCAAGAAAGTTGTTCTTTTCATTTTCAGTTAAAATTATCAGTTATACGATTATCTGTTGTTATAATAGTCTGTTGTTATGCCACATAAAAAAAAATCGGCAAAGTATCTGCTGGATTCAACAAATACCTTGCCGAACATCAGAACTAGGGACTACTCCCTAGTTACACAAAAGGAGTAGAAATTCTGCCATTACTTATTCATTACCTTTACTACCTTACCATTCTGGAACTTCTTGATAACAAGGCCCTTGGCGTTGGCTGCTACCTTAGCACCAGCAGCATTAAATGTTGCTACAACTGCATCACCTGCTACATGAACATTCTTGATGCCAGTAGCATCACCTCCGAGTTCCGCTGGAAGAACATTGTAAAGCATGATAGAAGAAATAAGGCAAGGACCGCCCCATCCAGACTTGATAGTAACCAAGTGAGCAAAATCATCAATTGTAGGATCTTGGCCAGGAACAGTGCGAACCAAATCTTTCTTCAAATCAATAACAATAGCTCCTGTATTTTCATCAAAAGCTCTGTTCTCTATGGCAATCATACCACCATCAGCCTGCTGACCTCCCTTAACGGTACGGTTGAACATGAAACGAGGATTGACACCTTCACCATAAACTACCATGTAATGATAGTCAGACAAGTCGGCATACAATGTTTCCGTAACATTGCCATCACCACAAATAACTCCACTAACTGGCTCCTCTGCACCCACTTTCCAATCCACATAAACATGCGCATCAGTTGGTTGTGCATCTCTTGTGACACCATCCCATACGTGGTACATGTCCTTAGTCAATTCAACACCCTCATCTGCACTCTCTTCCTGTGCAGAAGCAGAACCGAAACCAGCAAACAATGCAATGGCAACCATTGCTAAACTCTTAATTGTTGTGTTCATAATCGTAAAAAATTAAAATTGTTATTAATAACTAGTTATTTATAAATTTTCTCCGTATAGGTCTTACCGCTACGAAGATAAACTTTCTTAATACTGATACCCTGCTTGGCAGCAGATAAGCGCATGCCCTGCAAGTCGTAATACTCTACATGGTCTATCTGGTCGGCATCGGTGGTTACACCGGCGATACCCGTCAAGGCACCCTTGTAGTTCAAGCGGACGCAATCGAGCACAGCTCTCTTTCCGCTCACATAGTTAACCGTCATATTTCCCTTGACATCAGCGATGTCCATGTCAAACTCCACTTCCGACCATTCCTTGTTGGAAGAAGCATTCTTTGGCAGTGTAACCTGCTTGGCCTGATTGCCGCAGATAACCTTGACAACGGCATCTCCCATGGAAGCCTGATAGCGAATAGCCACCTTGTAATTACCTGGCTTGGTAACAGGAATGTAGCCACGAACGGAAGCCCCCTTCTGGGTACCCAGGTTCAAGCAGCCCTGACCATAGTATCCACGGAAACCGTTGTTCCAAGCGTTGCCATAGCAACCAGCTACGTTCTTGTAGTCGAAGTTTTCAAACTCATACTGCATCTCTCCCTCATACGCCTCAGGCATGGCAGGAGTTTCAATGACAGCAGCTGTCACATCCGTATCCTTCAACTTTCCTGTAGTCTTGGTGCCCTTACAGTTATCGATGGTCAACTCCAAAGGACCATTATGCTTCACATAAACCGTGAACTGACCATTTTTCCACTCGCTGGTAACAGTACTTGCCGAATGCTCTGAATTATCCTTCCAAGAGATAGTAGGCCGAGCACTGGCTCCCACCACAATGATGGTATCAGTCTGCTGTGCATACTCAGGGAGATTCTTGTCATCCTGTAATCTGCCATCGCCAACACCATAACGAAGTCCATCCTTGATACGATAGTTCTGCATGTAGAGACTCAACTTGTCAGAATACTCACGCATGTGAACCAAGGAATATGGAGCGAGGTTCATCTTAATCTGGCTACAGGTATTGTAGGCAGGTTTCAATGTACCCTTGGCACTGCGTCCATTGTTTACCCAGTACTTACGGATATATTTCATACCACGATTTATGGCAGCCAACGGAACATGCTCCTCATTATACTGATAAGGGTTGTAGCAAACCCAAGTATTCTCCAGACGCGAAGCATAGATATCACCCGAATATTCCGGTTTAAAGAGCTTATCCATATAAGCCTTCTTGCTGGTCACGTTACTCCAAGTAGGGTTGCTGGCATACTCGCTGCTCTTGATAGCCACCTGCAGTTTCTTGGCTTCTTCGTCGATGAGATCATACACCACAGGGATGGCAGGATAACGTCCTGAAACCTTCAACCACCATTTGTTGTTCAAGGTGGAGTTAGGCCATTGTGTGCCATTGTCATCCTGCTCGCTCCGATAGAGGCCATCATACAGTCCGCTAGGCGAAACGTATGGTTCCATCTCGTTCTGGCTGGAATAGATATTCTTTGGCTTGATGTCATTCTTCACGCAAATCTTGGTACGTGCTATGACCTCCTCACGGGAAGGAATACGGATAGTACGATCCAGAATCTTACGGAACATATCGATGTTGATATTCTTAAAGTGATTGAACCAAGCCCAGTTGCGACGGGTATAGCCATCGGCTGTCTTGGTAGTTGCGATCTCACGCAGGTTATCAGTCGTCACCAACTCAGGACCGTCAATCACCGTCTCACCTGTCAATGCCACATGCTCCAAGATAGGAATGGCACCACAAGCCTTAGGGAAATCATTGTAATACTCCTTCAGAAATTTTGAAGCATCCGAAGGGTCCTTGATGGCATTGCCATTCTCATCCAGTTTATCTTGTTCTTCCATCCAGCCGCAGATGTCGAAGCGAATACCATACTGGCCGGCATATCCACCCAGATAAGCACCCAGACAGTTGCTCTCGATATCATAGAAACCATTCTTCATGGTGTACTTCTCGCAGCAGATGAAATGTTCCTTATCGGTAGAAAGCAGACGGTTCATCTCGGCATTACGCTTCATGTATGCCACTGGCATCATATTGGCAGAATAGCATGCCTGCGTAAAGCTCACGCAAAGATAGCCACCATACTGATGAGCAAACTTCATGAGATGGGTAAAGAGCTCCAGTCGCTTCAGGAAAGAAGGCGTATGAATGGTTCCGTTCTCACGCTTACGATCCTCGTCAAATCCCCAGAACTGCTCGGCATAGTTCCATCCAAGAAAGTTTGGATAGTTCTTATAGTAGCTCTCATAGAGTTCCAGGTCGTCGTCATCAAAAGCGCTGCATCCGCCGCTGGCAGGCTGTATCATCGTCCATACGCGGTTCTCTGCACATACCTTCATCCATGAATCTACCACCTTCTTACCATCCGCACAGATACTCTCCGTAGCAGAGAGCGAGAGGTTGAATATCACGTAAGGCTTGATGTCTTCCGGAACCATATTGATGATGGCTTGCGGATTCGGAGAATTCCATGTGTCGATATGGATAATCCATGCCGGCTGGGATGGCGAGATAACTCTTCGCAGGGCAGGCCCGTCATGAGCCTGCGCCACTGCGAATGTCAGTATCCCAAAAATAAATATAAATAATCTTCTTACCATTTTATTTCTGTTTTCTGAAGTCCATTAACCACACCCACGTAAGTAGGTAGGCGATTGAAATGATTCCACAATCCTACACCCGTAGTGCCCTGATTGATAGTAGAGAAAGATACCCCATAGAGTTTGTCGCCCAACACATCCTGTGCCTTGTTCAGAATATAGGCATAGAGTTCAGCCATTCCCTTGTAATCCTCGAATGTAGCCTTGCTCTGATCGGCAATAGTTCCACTAGCATCAGCCAGATATACATTCATATCTGAAAGACGTACCTGCAAGCCTGAAGCTTTCAACGTAGCAAGAAGATTGTCGATATTCGCCTTAGTTTCTGCCAAAGAACTGCTGTTGTATGGCACGTCGAGCTTCGCATCGATGCCTTCAATATTAGCACCTGCTACATTCCACTGATTGATATAGTTAATGGCAGCCTCGGTCTTCGCGGCATCCGTCAGCATATTTTCTTCACTGTAGAACAGCTTGGCATCAGCCTTCTTTGAATGGATTTCCTTGCATACATCAGCCACCCAGTTCTCATCCAGATAGTCGTTAGGATAGAACTCATCAGTAGCTCCCATGTTCTCTGAAGACTTCAGAGAGTAGAAGAGATCTTCTATCAGGTTAGAAGCCACATTCCATGCCTGCACCTTGTCTCCATAGTTCTGCATAACGGAATCAACGTAAGCAAACATAGCCTTCTTTACATCAGCAGCCTTCTCTTCTACAGGACGAGGTTTATAATAACCCGGCTTCTGATATGGAGCGTAAATATCAATATTGTCAACATACACCTGCTGAGGTACAGCTCCCTGACCAATTACCAGAGAAATGTTGGAAGATTTCAGATCATCTTCATTAAATTTTTCTGTAAGGTCAACCTTTGACAAATCCACCTTGAATGTTTCCCAAGTCTTTGCCTTGGTAGGAACGCCGAAGTTTCTCAACTGCAGGACTTTGTCACCCACCTTTACTCTGATAACCACATCCTTCTTGGCATTTGATGAATAATAATCAAAGGAGATGGTCTTGATTGTTGACAGCGAAGCACCCTCTGGCAAATTCACAGGGAACTCGATGAACTTGGCTGCCTTCTTGTTGCATAGCGACTTTCCGTTCTTTCCTGTTGGATCCTTTGCCACTTTGGAATCCTTGTCGGTTCCGAAAACATCACCGATGGCACTGCTTTCGAAATCATACATCTGATGGAGATCAATATTCTCACCATCTACCCAAGTATCCTTGGTAGCCTCTTTCATCACATTCATGTTCCATGCGTTAGGTGCAAAAAGGGAAGCTGTAGGAACGAGTCCTGCGGCAATAGCAGCATCAACTGCATCTTTTGATGCATCGGCGCTGACCGTACCATCATCAGCAACCACAGCAGCATGGGAGAAGCCATCTGCGACATTCACTTCATTGAAGTTGGCCAAAACGGTACTAAAGCTAGTATTGGCAGCTTTCAAATCTGCAATGGTCAAGTTTGCTCCCAACTTCATGCCTGTATAGTTCTTCAGAACTTCATAACCTCTGGTAAGGTCGTCCATCGCTACGTTCTCAGGCTTTTCGCCGGCAGGGTAGCTTGTATCGAAGTCCTCCACACAACCAGTGAGCAGCAAGGTTGCTGCTGCACTGGCCAGGAGGATATTATGTATTTTTTTCATAATTCTGATATCAAATTAAAAATGTTCTTACTTTTCAGGAGTGAAAGTCTGGAAACCAATGCCACGATTGCGGACCACCATGGTATCTGTGGTTTCAACCGTACCCAAGGCATCGCTCTTGATGTTGTAGTTCAAATAGAGTGTGTTGCGCTTAAACTCGCCCAAGAGCTGGTCGTTCTTGACAAACTTACCACTACCCGAAACCTGAACTCCCTCACTACCGGAAGAGATGGTGCAGTCATCACCGTTGAAGGTCATCAGCACGTTCACCTGATGGTCTATACCACTTGCATCCTTCACAGCCACAGTCATCTGTGCCTTGTACAAGCCTTTGGTCACCACCTTGATTACCTCAGCCTTCTCAATATATGGATAAGCACGGTGAGATTCCTTACCGTTGATCACATCCTTACCCTGGCGAAGATAAGTGGCAGTCCAAGGATTGACGTACTTCACAAGGCAGAATGTAGTATTCTTCGACTCCAGCACCTTGTCAACACCCTGGGCACCTGTCAGCTTCACAGGAATCACATAGCCCTGCTCATAACTCTTGTCATCGTTGAAGAACGCATCGGTAAGCTTCACTCTTACGCCACCCAACTGCTGTCCCTTGGCAATGACAAACTGGTTAGGGTTCTCTATCTGATAGTAACTGGATGGCATCACCTGGATGGCAGCGCCATTGATTTTATAGCCATCACAAAGACTGGCATCAGAAATATAGTCCACGGTAACGTTATTATTGTTGCCATAGCCACCTGCACAACAGGCCTTGATGTTGATGATGTGGTTGTTATCGTCGGTAAGGTCAGCTTCCTGATCCTCACCCAGCTCCACTGTGCGCACATAACCAGCATTGGCAAAATAGACAGTAGTTTCTCCGTCATATCCAAATTCCTTGTCACCGCTCTCGCAGGAAGCGGCCATCAACAAAGTCATGGCAGCAATGCCTATTGTATTTAATAACTTAAAACTTTTCATTTTCATTATCATTTTTAACTGGTTTATTTCCATCCCTTGTTCTGATGGAGATTAGAGTACTTCAAAGCTTCTGAATATGGAATATAACCATAGTTCATATAGCTATCGAAATGGCGCTCTTCTACATTTGGCAAGATGGTAAACGTATCGTTGTTCCAATCGATGCCCTGAACAGATGTCAACTTGTCCAACTGGTTCCAGCGACGCAAATCCCAGAAGCGGAATCCCTCGAAGCAAAGCTCCAGGCGGCGCTCGTTGCGAATCAGCTCACGCATCTTAGCCTTGTCGCCGGCACACTCGTCGAGATAAGTGTCGTCTGTCAAACCTGCACGGTGGCGGATTGCCTTGATCACATCGTATGCTGAGTAAGCATGTGTACCAGGGTTCTTAGGTCCCCAAGCCTCATTGGCAGCCTCAGCATAGTCGAGGAAGAACTCGGTGAAACGTGCCTTGCAGCTATACTTGGTTACCTTAGATGTGTTGCTAGGATTGCAGTTGGCAGTCATGCGCAACATCTTCTTCATATAGTAACCGGTGCGGGTAGAAGCATCACGGCGGCCGATACCGTCATCGCCAGAAGAGCTACCCGTCTTGATTACCTTGTTATCAACTCCCGCTGTGGCTCCATTATAGATAATGTATTTAGCCAGACGAGGGTCACGGTTGGCGTATGGATTACTCTTATCATATTCACTGCGTGCATCGGTGATAGGATAACCCTTGGCATCAGGGAAGGCATCTACCAGATTCTGGGTAGGATTGGTTCTGCCGCTTCCGTAGAGTGATGGAGGGAAATTGTTCTTCTCGTCATCAATCTCTTCTGCATTCTTGGTACTGCGCCAGATGATTTCAGGAGGATTGGAACCAGTCTGCAAGGCTTTCATCTCTGCATCGTTGTCGTAGTAGGTAAGACCTGTAGAAGGCAAACCTGATGGACCGCCTACATAGTCAACCACCTCGGCAGCTGCATCAGCAGCCTGTGCCCAGGTTACATTGTTCTGGGCAGGATCCTGGAAGGCAGGGCTTGCAGCAAGCAGCAAGGTACGAGCCTTGATGGCACGCAGAATCAGTCCGTTGATCAGCTGGCGTGCATTCTCGCCCATCACCTTATTATATATACCCATCTTGCCATCCTTGACAGATGCCACCTCAGGCACATTCAGGATATCGTCATACTTGGCAGGCACCTTGTCGTCGCTTGTCACTGGCTCATAATCCATAGGCAGCAGCTTGTCAGCCTTCTCGATGTTCGCCAGGATGAAATCTACATGCTCCTGGAATGTCTTGCGAGGCTGGTTGAAATCAGCATCCGTTCCTACAAATCCGTCAAAGAGCTGTGTGCCGAGCAACTTTCCTTCATTGTCAAATCCGGCATGGGCACGAAGCAGATAATAGGCATGGGTAGCCAGAAGTCCGTATGCCTCACCTGTCAGGCGTCGCTGCATCAGCTTGTTCTCATTGACATTCTTCAGGAACCCGATGTTCGAAACGTTTGAGTTCAGGAAGATATACAAATACTGCATGGAAGACAGGTCGCTGTTCCAGCGACCCGTAGGGTCCCAACTCTGAACGGTCCATGAGCCCGTGGCATACTTAGACCAGTTGGCTCCCTTCTCATTCGTCACGGCATCATCCGTCGCTACATCCGTTCCTGTGCCCACCTCGTAATTTGGCAAGTTACGGTAAGCGGTGAGCACGAAGCCCCTGGCCATGGTAGGATCATTCTCCATCTCGTTGATGTCCTTCATGTTTTCTGCAGCAGGAGTAAAGACATCATCACATGCTGTCAACAATGCCGCAGAAGCCAATATCATGAATATATTTCTTAATTTCATAATTCTTTATTGTCTAATTTTTCAATATCTAAGATATGATTTCATCAGCCTTTAGAACATCATCTTCAAGCCCAGGTTGTAGAAACGGCACTGTGGTGAACCATAGCTGGTTTCCATATACTTGCGATGCTTGCTGATGGTGAGAAGGCTCTCGCCCAATACGTAAACACTCATACCCTTTACTACCTTGTTCTCAAACCACTCTTTTGGCATATCGTAGGTCAGCTGCACCTTGTTGAGGTTGAAGCAGTCTGTGCTGTAAATCCAGAAGTTTGAGTTGCGGAAGTTGTTGGTATTGTCCTTGGCTGTCAAACGTGGATAAGTAGCGGTAGCGGCTGTCTCAGGTGTCCAGCGTCCACGAACCACAGAGGTATATTTCTTCTGGTTGTAAATCCAGTCGTTGCTCTTGAAAGCCTTGGCACCCATCTGACCGGTACCGGCGATGAAGAGGGTAAACTGCTTCCAGTTCAAGGTAATGTTTACACCATAGAAGAAAGGAGTTGCACTCCATCCATACTTACCCATCACCTGCTGGTCGTTGCTGTCAATCTTGCCGTCACCGTTGATATCCTTGTACTTCAGGTCACCAGCCTTGATTTCACCGAAGGTATGGTTTGGCACGAAGTTAGGATCGTCCTTGTCGAGGTTTGCCTTCATGTGGTCTACGTCTTCCTGTGTGAAGAAGCCTTCGCAAACATATCCGCGCATCACGTCGAGAGCCTGACCCTGTGCATTCATGTAGCTATATTCGTTTTTCTCCTCACGCTTGTTAACCTTTGAGTCGAACACCATACCTGTGAGTCCGAGCTGTGCCTTCACCTTGCCGATGTTCTTCTTGAAGTTTACGGCGAAGTCGAAGCCCTGTCGCATATCCTCATTGTAGTTCAGGGAGGTGATGAAAGAACCGTCATGATTCATCCATGAAGGATAGATGGTTGCAGTTCCCGCAGTAAGCAAGCCCGAAGTAAGCTGATGGAAATAGTTCATGTCGAAACTTACGGTACCGTTGAGGAGTGAACCCTCCAGACCTACTCTCCATTCCTTATGCTTCACGAAATCAAGACCGTAGTTGCTACCACGCTTAGAGAGTGTGGTGTGAGTTCCGTTGCCACCGCCTTCGTTCCAGGTGTAGTAACCTCCCTTCACTTCATAGTATCCCTGGTAGAGATAATAATCAGAGATATCGATATCCTGGTTGAGCACAGAGTAAGAAGCGTTCAGCTTCAAATCGTCGAAGCAAGGAAGTGCATTCTTGAACCATTTTTCCTGACCGATTCTCCAACCCAGTGTTCCTGATGGAGAAAGAGCATTGCGATGACCCTCTGCCATCTTGGATGAATGAACCAGGGCACCACCAAACTCTGCATAGTACTTCTGAGCATAATTGTAGGCTGCTCGAAGGGCAAGGTTGGCATTGGTGGTGCGGTGGTAAGAAGAACCCTTTACACCAGATGAACTCTCATGATTCTCGTCCACGGAATTCGACTTGGAGTAACCCCAGCCAGCCAAAGTGGCATTTACGTTGTGAACTCCGCCAAAGGTATTCTTATAGTCAAACTGAGCACGGAAGGTGGTGTTCTGGTAATATTTCGATGCACCGATATACTCGCTCGTACTGCTTGATTCCTTACCATATTTCTTCAGGTCGATAATCATGTCCTGTCCGTTCACATTTGCCCAGGTAGGCTCATAAACGGCATAGTCGAGCTTGTAAGCCTCAGAGTAGTTGTTCCAGTAGTCGATGCTGAAAGCAGTCTCGAAGCTCAATCCCTTGACCCACTGATCGAAGTCGGCCTTTACACCCACATCAAAGTTGAAGGTACGGGAGTGATTCTTCACGTAGCCGGCAGCAAGCGCATCACCAAAGAAAGTAGACTGGTTATCGTTGTTGCCACCCAGCAGATACTGGCCATCGAGCACGTGGAATTTAGAGCCTGCTATCATCTGCTGCAAGGCTGAATTGTTGGCATCCATCATGGAGATTGGCAACAGACCGGAGTACCAGTTAGGACGCATGTTGGTAGCTGTTGACCAGTAGTCCTCAGGACGTCCGCGATAGTTGTCCGTGATGTTGATGCCTACATTCACGTAAGCACCCAGCCAGTCGGTGATGGTAGCATCAATGTTAGAACGCACGCGGAAGGAATTATCTTTGTCCTTCTTATGCTCGCCAAACTTCACCAGGCTGTTGTTGTAGGTCATGCCCAGGTTGGCATAGTATCTGGCAAATTGGCTACCGCCCTTCACCTCCATCGTAGCATCCGTACGGTTGTTGAACTTGCGCAGGTAGTCGCTGCTGTAGAAATCCATATCAGGATAGCGGTAAGGATTGGTACCTGCAGCCGTATTGTAAATCTGCTCCTTAGAGTATTTCAGCGGCTGTGTAGGGTCATCATTGGTCATCGCCTCGTTATAGAGCGTCATATACTCAGCCGCACCCAGATATTCAGGATAAGCCTTAGGTGTATAGATGCCCGTATTGACGGTGGCGGCGATGCTCAATGGCTGCACCTTACCACGCTTGGTAGTGATGAGGATTACGCCCTTGGCAGCCTTGGCACCATAGAGTACTACGGCAGAAGCGCCCTTGAGCACGGTAACCTTCTCCACCTCGGTGGCATTGATGGTGCTAGCCTCACGGGGAACTCCATCTACGAGAACAAGTGCACCCTGTCCCCAAACATTTCCGTTATAACCACCAATGAGCGACTGAAGATCATTGAGTGCATTGGCGCTGTAGTCCTTTTTCAGCAGCTCTTCGACATTCACCTCGCTGACACCGCCCATCAGGTCAGCCTTGGAAACCTGACCGAAAGCCACGTTTACCTTGGTAGTGTCGGCCATTTCCTGGGCGCTTGCCACACCACTGGCAACTAGCATGGAAGCTAGCGCCAATGACATTCTCTTATTAAATATATTATGTTTCATAATAAATTCTCGAATTGTTTAATTATTCCCAACCAGGGTTCTGAGAGAACTCAGGATACATCTTGACATCCTTTCTCAGGAATGGGAACCAGTAATGCTTTGAAGTAAACTTACGGGTAATCAATGGCTCCTCCTTCAGGTTGAGCACGTGATTTTTCTTTGGATCGTCGTAGCGGTCAACATCCTTCTGGTCGGCTGCACGGTCGAAGTAAACAGCCATCTTCTGGGTGTAAGGAGCCTTGTCTATCAGGAGCCAGCGGCGAAGGTCGGTGAAACGGTGTCCCTCGAAAGCCAACTCTACGGCACGCTCACGGCGAAGCTCGCTCATAAAGCCATCCAGATTGGTAAGATACTCATCAGCAATATTATCCACATGCGCACGGTTGCGGACGATGTTCACGGCATCCACGGCACTCAGATTGAATGCCTGGCTTGATGCCTTGTAGCCATAACCCTGAGCCACCGACTCGGCATACATCAGATAAACATCTGCCAGACGAATCATGCTCAAGAGTACGCGCATAAACTTAGCACGTGCACCACTATCATCAAAATCATTACGGTATGGATCACAGAACTTCTTCAGGCAATATCCCGTAAAGCAGTCCTTGGCAGATGTTGCCGTACGATACTTTCCCCCCGTATAAAGAGAAGCATACTGCACATCTGCATCTTTTCCTGCACTCTTCACACACTTCACACCATCATAGATGAAGAGGTCGTAGAAGCGAGGGTCACGGTTCTTGAACGGATATTCCGGATCATAGCCGCTGTCGGGATCCTTCTTCGTGATGTCCTTGATAGGCTTACCGTTTGCCATACCGAAGTAATCCACATAGTTGGCAGTAGGATAAACCTTGATACCAGCCTGAATAAGGCAGGTAGGACGGTAGTCTGTCACCTGATTCCAGATCCAGTTGTTGTTACTTGAATTCTCGTAGAAGATAGCCTCTTTCTCACCAGGAATCTTTTGACCCTGATCATAGGTATAGAAGATATTCATGTAATTTTCATAAGAAGACAGCTGGTAAAGTCCTGTTTCCTTGTTGATCTTCAAAGCCTCGCCGAATGCCTCAGCAGCCTTCTGGCAATACTCCTTATTATATCCGTTAACATTCTTAAAGTCAGGATTCTCCTTGCTTACTTCATTCATCAGCGGCGAACCTGCCCACAGATAATTCTTACCCAGGAAGCAGAGAGCTGCTATCTTGTTAGGACGGAACTTGTTCTTGCCCACGTTCTGCTTACCCACAGTGGTCTTATCCCAATCTACAGGCAGCAGCTCAACAGCCTTCTTGAAGTCTTCGGCTGCCTTGTCGGCACATGCCTGATAGGTGAGGCGTGGATAGTTGAACACGGCAACTGATGGAATCAGGAAGTCGATGTATGGAATACCACCCCAATACTGCATAATCTGGAAGTGGAAGAATGCACGGAAGAAATAGAGCTGACCTGCAATCAGGTTCTTCTCTTCCTGGGTAGCATCTACCAGGTTGCCCAGATTTTCCAAGCCCAGGTTGGTGGCATAGATTCCCTGCCAGCACATACCCCAGAGGCGCCCCTTGAAATCGCGGTTCACATCATGATTGCCGTCCAGGTCGATACCCGAATGGAATGGAGAATACTGCACCTCGTCCCATGCCCAATAGTTTCCCTGGTCGATGGCATTAGTGAGCATACGGGTCTCTGATGGCTGCCAGTATTCATCCTCGCCATAGTTCCAGCAGCCATGATACCAGGATGTAGATGCGAGACCAGGGATGTCGTTGTAGCACTGCTCCAAGAAACCCTGAAAGTTGGTATAATTCTTATATGGCTCCGTTGGGGCAATATCACTGCCCGGTGCCTTGTCAAGGTAATCAGTACATGATACTGAAGAGAGAGACAGGGCTGCCGCAAACAGCAATGTATATATTTTATAAAACTTTTTCATATTTACGATTCATTTAAAATGTCAGGTCGAAACCTAAGTTAAATCTGCGTACGGTTGGATAAGCACCATTTGCCGAGTTGCCGCTGAAGTTATTCTCACGGTCATCAGGCATATTGGTCCAGAGCAGCAGGTTGTCACCATTCAGATATACACGGAGTGAATTCAAGTGCATCCGTTTCACCCAAGCGCCCCTGAAGGTATAAGCTATCTCGGCATTCTTCAGGCGCAGGAAAGCTCCGTCATAGAAGTAACGGGTACCGGCATTTCCCTCGTCTGCCACTGTGGTCCAGCGTGGCAAAGACAACTCTCCACCCGGATTGGATGGCGTGAAGTAAGAACCCTCCTTAAAGGCAATGTGGGTTTCACGCTCAAAGGTTGGGAAGTTCACCTCGCGGGTAACATTGGTTACACCATAGAACTGTACCGTTACGCTCAAGCCCTTCCACTCTGCTCCCAATGTAGTACTGAAGGTATTCTCAGGAATAGAGGTATACTGATAAGGCGCCATGTCATCTTTTGTAATCTGACCGTCACCATTGAAGTCTGAAATAATGGCATCACCCGTATATTTCTCTGAATCATGGCTACCCCAGGTAGGTACGGCATAGAGATCATCCCAGTTGCGGATAAAACCATGATCAATGTAACTATGGTTCTGACCGATGGCATAACCCGCCTTGTTCAGATAACTTGCCTGAAGCTTTGGATCATCGGCAAACTTAATCTCGTTGGTAGCATGGGTCATATTGAAGTTTGCCCATGTACGCAGATTCTTGTTCCATGCCTTGTTCACCTTCAGGCTCAACTCGTAACCCTTGGCATCCACCGAACCCACATTGGCAACCGTGTAGTTCATACCATAGTAAGAAGGGATGGAACGGTCGGTTAAGAGCACATCGGTACGCTTGTCGCTAAATACATCCAGCGAACCGGTAATCAGTCCGCCCAGGAATCCGAAGTCGAAACCCAGGTTGCGCTTCTCTGATGTCTCCCAACGCACGTTAGGGTTTCCGATACGGGTAAGGCGATATATAGTATAAGGTGAATCATAAGTGGCATCACCACCCAGATAGGTCTTACCGCCATAAGAATACTGGTCGGTATAGAGATAAGAGCCTCCGGTAGAATCATCACCGATGCGACCCCAGGAAGCACGTACCTTAAACATATCTACATATTTCTTGATGTTCTTCATGAATGGCTCCTCGGTGATAGTCCAGCCGAGAGAGGCTGATGGGAAGAACTTGAAACGATAGTCAGGTCCAAACTTCTCAGAACCGTTGTAGCATCCGTTCAACTCGAGCATGTAGCGCATCGCATAGTTGTATGTGGCACGGAACACCCAGTCTTCACGATAATGCTTGAAAGAAGAACCGTTGGCATATTCGTTGCGGTTGAATACACCCATAGCACCCACTTCATGATTGCCGAACTTGCGGTTCCAGTCGAGCTGAGCCAGATAATAGAGACGGCGATAAGTTGCATCCGTTTTTACCTTACCGCCATTGATGGTCCATGCCACAGACTCATGGTAATCCACGCTCTGGTCATAGGAAACTGAGCCATCATCAGGGTTAATCCACTTCAGCTGCGGATCCATATACTGGTCGCTGATACCACGCTTCTCCTCTACCATCGTATTGTCAAGAGAAACCTTGGCAACAAACTTCAGACCCTTGGTCAGGAAATCGAGCTTCTGGGTAAGAATAAAGTCGGTGGTAATCTGTGTATTGGTACGGTTCTCCACACCGCTTCGGGCAAGACTCATCACAGAGTTAGGACAGTCGGCCTTACGTGGACCATAGTATCCATAAGTTCCGTCAGAATAAATAGGACGCATGGCATCTGGAGCTGCATGATAAACAGAAGCCCAATAGGCACTGGAATCACTCGCCTTGTCCCAAGGGAAATGGCGGACACCGTTACTACCGAAAAGGTTGGTAGAGAACTGAGTGGTCTTGGTCAGATTGAAGTCCAGGTTGGCACGCATGTTAACACGGTTATAGCCGAAACCAGACTTATAGCCACGACCGCTGGTGAAGTCCTTGAACAGGTCACCTTCATGAGAGAAGTCAATAGCTGCAAAATATTTCACGAGTTTGGTACCTCCCGAAACATCCACGCTGGCATTGTAAGACATGGCAGTATTATTGAATAACTCCTTCTGCCAGTCAACGTTAGGATATCGGTCCCATTCCTCAGCATTAGCAGGGTTACGATACTTGTCAATAATAGCCATTGGCTTGTAAGAACCCCAGGATTTTTCGTCGCTGATGTTCAGCTCGCGCTCTACCACTCTATTCAGAAGACGGAAAGTATCGTAAGAATCATATTTCTCAGGCAACTTGGAAACCACCTTCATGGTAGCATTCGCCTTCACGTGTACGGCAGCCTTACCTTCCTTACCACGCTTGGTAGTAATGAGGATGACACCATTACCACCCTTCACACCATAAACGGCAGTGGCAGAAGCATCCTTCAATACGGAAATGCTCTCTACTGAAGAAAGGTCAACGGTGTTCATGGCACGCTCCACACCATCCACGAGGACGAGAGGGTCATTGGAACCGTTGATAGATGTCTGCGTACGGATTACGATCTTAGGATCTTCCTCACCTGGCATACCTGTAGAAGAGAAAGTAACGACACCTGGAAGATTACCTGTCAGTGCCTGACCCAAAGAAGAAACTCCGGCATGACGATTCAAGGTTTTCGCATCTGTCTGTGCAATAGAGCCGACAACAGAGGCTTTCTTCTGCTGACCATAACCAACCACTACTACCTCGCCCAATGTATTGTCATCAGTCAAGGTAATTTTAAACTGTCTTTTCTTACCTACTTTAATCGTTTTAGATTCCATACCGATATAGGTAATGACAAGGGATGAATTTTCAGAAGGTACTGTAATCTGAAAGTTACCATCCATGTCGGAGATGACACCCGAAGTGGCATCACCCTTCACTTTCACAGTAGCACCAATCAGTGGCTCTCCTGTGCCGTCAACAATACTACCCTTCACGGTAATCTTCTGGGCTTGTGCGTTCAAGCTGCAGAAGGCTTCCACGAGGCATAGAGCTGCTGTCCGTTTAAATGTAAACACTTGTTCAATCATGTTGTATCATTTTAATTAAGTTTGTTTCTAGGTGTTATTACTTCTTGGTTAAAGAACACGGCTGCAAAGGTAGAAAACTGTCAAGAGAACGTGTTTTCTTGATGTTCCAATTGTTTCATCTCTTGTTACAGCACACCGTAACTAACACATTTTCTGCATTTTATGATAAACTAAAAAAAAGAAACATGTTATAACACAAAAAAATGGCGCATATCACTATGCACCATTCTCGTAAACAATTTAACCTGTTTCACAACAGTCTTGCAGTTCATCAATATGAACTGTTTTCTTTTTATAAAAGCATAAATCTAAAAATAAATATCTTATTATTATATATACTACAAAATTACTACAAAAAATAAAAATCATGTTTGGTAGACGTTCCAAAAGATTTTCATAATAACACATGATAAAGAAAAAGACCAAAAAATAAAAAGATGACCTCACGTTTTGCGAGGCCATCTTTCACATTTAACAATCTATCTCACATATTTTATCTCAAAACCACCTTCTTGCCATTATGGATATAGATACCCTTGGTTGGGTGTTCTACTCGCTTACCCTGAAGCGTGTACCAGCCAGAGTTCTGTCTGGTCTCCTGACCGCTGATATTCTCAGCACTCTCGACCTGCCCGATGCCCGTAGTGCCATCGTTCCAACCGCCATCGATGCTTCTTGAACGGAAAGCACTGGTCTTGGAAATCTTCAGATGACCTACCACCACCTCAAGCCATGAACCACTGCCACCCCAGCTGTTTGCCACAGGAGTGAAGCGGAAGTGATAGTAACCCGTGTGGGAAGCGGTGAATCGTACCTGACCACTATTGCTGCCATAAGTATTTGCACCGGTGTTCTTGTTCACATTCTTGGTACACTGGATAATCTGAGAACCCAGCACGTTGTTGCTCTCGTCGAGAACCTCACACTTCAGATAAGGAGACCCCGACCACGCCACGGCATTATAAGAGAATACATAGCTGCCCTGCTTCAACGAGAAGCCATAGCCCCAAGTAGAACCAAACTCAGCGTAGCCTGCCTTGCTGGCATCGCTCTGACGGATGTAAAGACCCGTAGAAAAATCACCACCAGCAAACTGGAAGATACGTGGGCCGCTGCCGGCTGCACCAGCCGCTTTCTGCTCTCCGGCATCAACAATCTTCCATCCGGCAGGAACCTGTCCCACGGCATTCAGTGCCAGCGGATTTCCCTTGAAGTAAAGAGCCACATTGCCTACCAGAGCCTCAACCCAGGCACCACCTGTGCCCTTGGCATCTGCCACAGGGGTGAAACGTACACGGTAGTTGCCCTTGATCATGGAATAGAAAGAGAGAAATACCTTGTTGGTACCCGAGAGATAAGCACCCGCCTTGCCATTCGCATTGCCATTTGCCTTGACGATGGTAGAAGCAAGAACGGCATTCTGAGGGTCGAACACCTCTACCTTCATGTATGGAGCACCCTTCCAGGCAGCTACATTGCAGCTCAGCTCATACTCGCCATATACCAGAGGCAGGGTATAACCGTTGGTATTACCATATTCTATATAGCCAGCCTTATCGGCAGAAACACTTCTCACATAGAAAGCATTCTTGAAATCACCAGAGAAATTCATGATGCGAGGACCTCTCGACTTATTGCCGGCATAAACCTGACTGCCATTATCTGCCACCGTCCAGCCCGAAGGAACGAATCCGCTGCCATTGCCCCACGACTTGATGATGTTCTCGCCCTGGGTATTGGCAGAAGTAGAAGGCTGAGTATTCTGGTTAGAAGAAGACGTACCAGCAGACTTATGAGCATAGTCTTTCTTAGAATACTCATAATACCAGTAGAAACAGGTCAGACCGCATGCCTCAGGGTTAGCCTCCAAGCCTGCCTTGATTTGACCAGTTTTCAGGAAGTTGTCGATATCAAGATAATCATCAGTACTGGTCAGCGTCATGCTGATGTTTCCGAAATGATCCATCACCTTCTTCCAGGCATTGCCCCATTTGCTGGTAGTAGCAGTTCCCCATGAACCCAGGTTGCTGGCCACCCACTGTCCAAACTCATTATACTTACCTGTACCAGGTTTCTCCGGACTCCAGTCTATCTCAGAAACAAGAATCGGTTTATTTTTTACCACAGGCACCTGCTTCTGGAAATTATAGATGAAAGCATTGGAATCATAGCTGGTATCACTTGCCCCATACCATCCCGGATACACATGCACGGCATAGCCGAAGTTGCTGTCGGAAACAGGATAAGAGGCATAATTCTCATACTGGCTCTGGTAGCCCGTGCCAGGAATCCAGATAATACCCTTGAAGCCATTCTTACGAATCACATCAACCACTGGTTGGAAATAATCTCGCATGGCTGTGGCAGAACTCTGACCATACCTATTATATATATGAACAGGCTCGTTGGCAAGTTCCAGGGATACGATGCCTGAATTATTCTTCACCCAACTGTTGCTGGAAACAATGTTCCACACCGTTTTAAGATAATTCTGATAAGCATCGCCTACCTTCAAATCCTTAGGACATACGCCTGGAGGACGAATCACCACATACAAGCCATGATTGATGGCCTTCTGCGCAATAGGCAGATAAAGGGCATCAAGATACTTCTGCAAACGGGTAGCACTGAAACGCGATATATTAGCCTCTCCAGTATCAGAACCCGTTGACTTCTTGTTGGGATCATTGGTCCAGCCTGGTTCGAGATGAAGACGGAAGATATTACAATAGGTACCTTTGGCAGGATTCTGGAGTGCTCCAAAAATCTTGTCATAATAGCTTATGCATGCCGAGATGTTATTGTCGGTACAGCTATACCCCCAACGATATTTGTTGAAGTAAGGACTCGGTGTATCCATCACACCATGCAAAACCACTTTGTTGCCATAGGCATCATTCAACTGATTGCCATTCACATGAAGCGGCGAAACCACTCCAAACTGGGCGAACAGACATGACGGTAGCAACACAGCCGCCAATATCGCCAAAAATCTCTTTTTCATTTGTTTTTAGGTTGAAATATAAAAGTTTAAAATTGTTATGATGCCGATGATTTTCACCGGCTTTCTTTATTAAAGCTGTTAAAACGATGCAAAAATAGCGATTTATTCGATTCATTACTTTATCTCATGTAACAAATACTTTGTTATGGTTTTCATGTCGAATAATTATCTAAGAGTGTCTGTTTTATAAAACAGAAAAGATGACCCCGCATTTTGCAAGGCCATCTTTTCTGTTGCTACTCCCCAAACTTCCACCAATCCAGGAAGAAGAGGTTCTGCTACTAAGGGAACTATTTTGCCCAATCCAATACGATCGTCTTATCTTCATCAATCATAAAGTTCATACCAATCTTTTCCACGGTTTTGCCTCTTAGGGCAAAAGCATCAGCATAATGCTTGTTGTTGATTTGGTCAAGAGCCTCTTGTGCCGACTTATTAAATTTCAGTTCTATCACATAGATGGTATCCTTTGTTTCCATCGTAATGTCTGTTCTTCCCCGGAAAGTATGCTGTTCCACCAATATACGGAAATTCGTAAGCAGGGCAAAGATGATATACATTGTCTGCTGATAATGCCCCTCATAATCGGTATTATCGCAATAAGGTACCGTCTCCCAGAACGTTTTCAATAGCTGAAGAGCACCATCCATGTTACCCTTATTGATAAGAGCCGACATCTTGGCCACGGTCGTATTGCACATTGCAGACTTTGCCGCCAAATAATGCGGCAACATACTGCGATACAAACCTATCCTCACTTCTTTGTTAGGCAGAGCCAAGGTATAGAGTTCCGTTTCCGGATCATAATTCTTGATTGTGATATAACCACTCTGATAAAGCAAAGGCATGATAGTAGTCATCGTCTCAGTGGCTGCATCGAAATCATCCTTTGATGCATCCATCTGTTCACCCAGGTCAATCGGTGTAAAGTCATATTTCCGCATCATATTAAGGAGATAGGTAGGAGTGCCTGAGCCAAACCAATAGGAATCAACCTTTCGCTTTGAAAAGCAAGTGAGCAAACTGTATGGATTGAATATGTCAGAAGAAGGCCAAGCGAAATGATAGCCATCATAATTTTCCTTCAACTTTTCCAAAGTTTTATCATACGACAAGCCCAACACATCTGCCATCTGCTGAATATCTTCATGCATTTCTGTCACAAGTTCCTCCTTGGTAATGCCGCAAATGCCAGCATATTCTGTATCCATACTCACATTTGTGATATTATTGAGTTCACTGAATATACTAAGTTGCGAGAACTTGGTGATGCCTGTCAAGAAGACGAAACGCAGCATTCGGTCGCTATCCTTTAGGGGACTATAGAAATTGCGCATCACCTCTCTCAATATATCCAAGCTAGTATCCTCATGTACCACATCAAGCAAAGGAGCATCGTATTCATCGATGAGCACAACGACCTTCTGCCCAGTCTGTTCATATACTGTTTTTATTAAATTAAGCATACGGACATTCGGGTCAGGAGAATCATTGACGATGCCAAATTTTTCTTCATTTACATTCAATATATACAAGAGATAACGCACCAATTGGTCTTTCTCCATGTGCTTTCCACCTGCCAAACTAAAATGAAGTACAGGGTATTTCGTCCAATCTTTTTCTAGCTTTTCGATGGCAAGCCCCTTGAACAATTCCTTCTTTCCCTCGAAATAGCTCTGCATAGTAGAGACGAGGAGTGACTTTCCGAAACGACGTGGACGCGCCAAGAAGAAATACTTTCCACTCGTATGAGTCATACGATAGATGTACTCCGTCTTATCTACATAGAGAAAGTCCTCCTCTCGAATCTCAGAGAAGGTCTGCATGCCTATTGGATATAACTTCGTTGCCATATTATCAACTATTTACTATTTACGTTGGCAAAGATAAGCAAAAATCCCGAAACCGCCAAGCGATTTCGGGATTTATTATGTATTCAACTATGTCCCCAATACCTTGAAGGGAATTTTATCACTTTATCAACGTTTATCAAAGAGTTTATATGATGTAACAAGTAAGAAGAGGGTGTGTCAAAAGTCCAAGACACACCCTCCTTCTCATATTTACTCAGCTCCTTGATGATTTTCTCAAGTTACTTAATATTCAATAGAAACATCCAGTTTCTTCAAGTCCTTATCAGCCGAACTGCTGCCGTAATAAACCTCATACTTTCCTGCCTTGGCACGCACGGTATTGGTGGCAGCATCGAAGAGTTCGAAGTTCTTGCTGTCCAGGGTGATGACGGCTTGAGCTGTTGCACCGGCTTTTACCTCCACTCTCTCGAAAGCCTTCAAGCTCTTCAATGGTCCTTCGGTATCGGCAGGATCCTTCACATACACCTGCACCACCTCGGTTCCATCCTTCTTTCCTACATTGCTTACCGGCACCTTCAAGGTAATCTTCTCACCCTTCTTCAGGATAGAGTTGGAAAGTGTAGCATCGCCAATACGGAAAGAAGTGTAACTTAAACCATAACCGAATGGGAAGAGCGCATCGTTCATATAACGATAGGTTCTGCCTTTCATGCTATAATCCTTGAAATCAGGCAACTGATTGGAATTGCGATAGAAAGTGATTGGTAACTTGCCGGCAGGATTGTACTCACCAAAGAGCACACGAGCCACTGCCTCACCACCTTCCTGACCAGGATACCAGGCCTGGAGAATGGCATCGCAACTCTCTGTCTCTGGAGTCAAGGCGATAGCCGAACCCGAACAGTTGACAAAGACAACCTTTTTGCCCGCCTCCTTCAAAGCCTTCAGGAAATTGCGCTGAACCTTAGGCAATTCGATGTTGGTGCGGTCACCACCCTTGAAGCCAGAAATCTCAATAGGCATTTCCTCACCTTCCAACTGTGGAGAGATGCCACCTACGAAGACTACTGTCTCGCAATCCTTCAACTGCTTGAGCGAAGCCTGATAGTCGATAGGATTCTCATGACCGATATTGATCTTCATATTGGCATTATAGGTTGGCATTTCCGCATATCGTATTTCTATCTGATACTCCTTGCCTTTCACGCCCTCAAACTCGATGCGGGATTCTGCTGTGCGCCAATCGCTCTTCTCTGACTTTTTCTCACCATTCAGATAAACCTCATAATGACCGCAGGCAGCCACATCGAGCAATACCTTGGCGTTTTGCTTAGGACGGAATACGGTTTCATACTTGGCAGAAAATCCTGTGAGCTTCACGTTTGGAGCAAAGGCATGCTGACCATAGGTAGTTACCTGTACAGGATTCTTTTCCTGGGTGATGGTAACAGGCTTACCTTCCATTTCACGATTGTTCCAGAAAGTGCCCTTAAAGCCCATCTTGCCATCCATGCTACACTGGTCGAAGTAAGAATCCAAAGTCTGGTCGTTCACCAGGTCGCACCCTTTAAAGGTGACGACCTGGTTTTTCTTCAAACGACTCTTGATACCATCCAGGATGGTAATTGTCTGTCGTGGAGTACCATTATAGTTTCCCCACATCATCGGTTCGTTATCCACATTTGGTCCGATGAAAGCAATCTTCTTTACCTTTTTATCGAGAGGCAAAACCTCATTCTTGTTTTGGAGCAGCGTCATGGTCTGCAGAGCCATATCGAGCGAGAGCTGGCGATGCGCCTTGCTGCAAAGCACAGATACAGGAATCTTCGACCATGATACTATCTTGTTGTCATCCATCTCACCCAAGTCGAAACGACCTTCGAGCAGACGAATCACATGCTTATCAACTTCTTCTTCAGTCAGGGCACCATACTTCACAGCCTCAGGCACCGATTTATATATATAATTAAATCCACATTCTACATCGGTTCCTGCCAATACACCCTTAGCTGCTGCATTTCTGGCATTGCTCGAAACCTTATGATTCTCCCAGAAATCAGTAACAGCGCCACAGTCGGAAACTACCAGGTACTTGAATCCCCACTCATTCCTGAGAATCTGCTGCAGAAGGCGGGTGTTGCCGCAGCATGGTTCATCATCCCAACGCTGATAGGCACACATCACCTCACGCACCTTGGCATCCTGCACCAGTGATTTGAAGGCAGGCATATAAGTTTCCCAAAGGTCGCGCGGTGTAACATCGGTAATATTGTCTGTATGGCGAGCCCATTCCGGTCCGCTATGAATTGCATAGTGCTTGGCACAAGCCCAGAGTTTGCGGTATTTCGTATCTTCTGGTCCCTGCAATCCGCGCACCACGGCACATCCCATCCTACTGGTAAGATAAGGATCCTCACCATAGGTTTCCTGTCCACGTCCCCAGCGAGGATCACGGAAGATATTCACGTTTGGAGTCCAGACCGAGAGGGCATGGAAACGGGTTACATCTCCTCCCTTCTGCTGCAGTTCATTCCATTTGGCACGCATCTCATCAGATGTTGCATCAAAGACTCTATACACCATTCTGTCGTTAAACGAAGCTGCCATTCCGATAGGTTCCGGAAAGACGGTTACATCTCCCATGTTTGCCACACCATGCAGCGCCTCGCTCCACCACTGGAATCTCTTGATTCCCAATCGTGGGATAGCCGGCGAATCATCCAGCATCAGAGAAGCTTTCTCTTCCAAAGTGAGACGACCACATAAATCTACCGCTCTCTCATGAGCCGAGAGGGCTGGATTCTGATAAGGCAACTGCTGAGCTGAGGCATTGCCGGAAGACATAGTTACCACAAACATCAAAGCTGCGTATATAACATTCTTGTTCATTGTAATTACGATTAAGCTATTAGTATATTAAATTGTTATTTGTGCTGCAAAGATAAACAAAAAAGCAGAATACTACTTTATCACAAGTATCAAATACTTTATATGATGTAACACTTACATCTGTATCTTTACAGCCTTTCCGTCATATTCCACACTCTTGCTTGCCTGCATAGGCTGATCGCCCGCTCCACTATTGGCATCCACCAGTACGATGTGGAATCTGCGATGCTGGAGCATTCCCTTATAACTGCCCTTGCGTGGCGCGATGTTCAGGGTTCTGTCTGCTTCATTCCAAACAAACTGGATTTCCGAGAATTTACCCTTCTCGTAATTATAGTTGTCGCCCTCATCCTCATAGAGCGTAAATTTACCATCAGCACCAGGATAGACACGGATTTCCAGCTCATCCCAAGGCTTCTCTGAACTATACTGCACTTCAGGACCGAATGGCAGGATGGTACCTGCCTTGATGAATACAGGCATGATGTCGATAGGACAAAGGCGCTGGATATCCTGACCGCCCTCATACTGGGTGTTGCTCCAGAAATCATACCATTTATTACCCTTTGGCAAGTAAACATTCACAGGCGCAGCTGCCTTCCTTACATCAGGATAGATGGTATGGCCCTTCTTCTCCTTATCCTTCCAGGTGTATAAAGGATCGGTTACCGGCTTCACCAGGATGTTGCGGCCGAAGAGATACTCATCGTTCAGACGGGAAGCCTTCTTGTCTGCCGCATAATCCATTACCAGGGCACGCATCATGCTTCCGCTATTCTGTACACAGTCGCCAGCCGTACTGTAGATATAAGGCAAAAGGCGATAGCGCAGCTTGATGGCCTTAATCATAGCATCATAAGCCCAGTCGCCCTGCTTTCCGAATTCATACAGTTCGCTTACCATCGGCGAAGAACAGTGGTTACGCATCAATGGCATAAAGGTTCCCCACTGCATCCAGCGGGTCTGCAGTTCCTGAATGGCTGGGTTCTTTGGATTCTGTTCAAACTCCCAGTAGAAGAAACCACCCAGGTCGGTGTTCCAGAATGGGATACCACAGAGGGAGAAGTTCAAGCCCGATGGAATCTGATTCTTCATCTCGTTCCAGGAAGCCAGCACATCACCGCTCCAGCAAATGGTGCCATAATGCTGAATGCCGAAACTGCCGCTTCGGGTCATCTGGAGCGAACGCTTTGTGTTGCCCTTCATCGCTCTCTGGTGCTCGTAGATGCTCTTGTTGTGCAACAATGGGAAGGCGTTCTTCACGCCCAACCATGAACCATCGAAGGTCTGATAGTTCTCATCGCCCGGCTTCTCAAAATGGTCTGGCTCCGTAGAATCGGTCCACCAGGCATCAAAACCCATCTGGTAGAGATGAGTAAGATACTTCCAGTAGAGGTTGCGCGCCTTCGGATTGAAGACATCGTATGGCATCACGCCACTGTTTCTTGGCCAGGTATCGAAAGGAAGGAGGGCATTCATCTTCTTCAGTTCACGATACTGCTCTGTCCAAGGACCGAAACTTGCCCAGATGGAAATCATCAGATGGGCATCGTTCTTGTGAACATACTTCACCATCTCTTCCGGACTCTTCAGGCGGGGTTCTCCCTGTGCCTTCATCTGCTTCATATCGGTAGGAAGATACTTGGCATAGGCTGGGTCGCCCACCTTATTTATATAATATGGGTTCTGGAATTTCATCGCATTCCAGTTGGAGTCGCATCCCCAATACTGCCAGTCCTGCACGATGGCATCAGTAGGAATCTTCAGTTCGCGATACTTATCCAACACGCCAGCCAGTTCATCGCTGGTCTTATAGCGCTCACGGCATTGCCAGAAACCCATCGCCCATTTCGGGAACATCGTAGCCTGTCCGGTGAGTTCACGGATGCTGGCGATGACTCCATCCTGCGTACCATCCTTGTACATGAAATAGTAGTCGGCGCAGGTTCCCACTTCGCTGGTAAAGGAAGTGCATGATGGCTGGTTGCTATTGTTCTTAGATGCTACGATATCATTGAAATAAGTTTTTCCCGCATTGTCCCAGTAAAGACCATAGCCCTTCTCGCTGGTGAAATAAGGGATGGCAATGTAAGTGTTATTATTCCAGAGTACGATATTCTGTCGACCACGCTGATTCATGTAAACATCGCGCAACTGTCCCAGACCATAGATTGCCTCGTCATCAGCAAGACGGAAGTCCTGCTCTATGCGGTACTTACCCTTGTTGGCCTCATCCTTGCGGACTTCCAGACGGGTCTTCGTATCAGTAAGCAGCAACTTTCCATCCTTCGAAAGGAAGCGGATTTCGCCAGTCTGCTGATTCAGTTCAACGGAAATAAAACTAGAATTGATTTTTACAATATCTCCGTTTTCCTGTATTTGAACGCCCTTCATCTGCTGAGGTTTCAAGATGACAGAATAGCTTTTCTTCTGAACAGGAGCACCAAGTCCGGCATCAGATTTCAAGATGCGGACGATGGATGGAGAATAGAATTCGATGGTTACATTCTGCTGAGCCACCTGACGGGTGATAGACTTGGCAGCCGTACCTTTCTGGGTGCCTGCCACCTTTACGCTCTTGGCGCTGAGTTCACTTGGAACACCAACGACAGCGATGCCCAAAAGGGCAATGAGAGATAAATTCTTTAGCATACTTCTGTTTATTTTATTAGAGGGTTTATGATAACCTCGTATTTTGCGAGGTCATCATTTTGTTGCTGTCTCAAGTTTCGCAAGTTTTGCTCCACACGCCCTGAAAGGGCAGAAGCTCCTAGCCCAGGGCATCGCCCTGGGTATGATGGCAATCAGCAAGACGCCCTGTAAGGGCAAAAGCTTTATGTTTTGCCTGGAGTTTTAAAGCTTTTGCCCTTACAGGGCGACAGGTTTGCGTCCGTAATTACCCAGGGCGATGCCCTGGGCTAGGAGCTTCTGCCCTTTCAGGGCGTGTGGCTAGGGGCTTCTGTCCTTTACCTTTGCTTTACCCTTCGGCCAGCGATTTTCAATTCCCTTCGGCCGGTGACCGTTGGTTCAGGGCGTATGGGACAAAACTTGCGAAAGTTCAGTTATTTATTATTGTTGCCTGAAATTCCATTTAGAATTATCGCTGTTGAAATCGAAGGGAGCCAAGCCTGGGGTACAGTCGCCGAGTGAAACCAATGCCAGTTTCTCTTCAGTGCCTGGCACAGCCTTAGGCATGATGCGATAGGTGCCATCGGTGAGCTGCTCGATGCGCCAAAGCTGGGCATCTTCACCCGTAAACTCAGGTTGGGCGATGACATCATGCTGAGCGGTTGCGGTAAGATAGCGAGTAGTGCCTTCTATGCAGATTTTATAATAAGGACCACCCAGATAACCACCCTTTCCGGCAGGCATGATATTCCACTTCTGATGAGGACGGAACATGTAATCGTTCATTCTCACCTTCACCTCGCCCTTAGGCCATTCTGCCTCTACCTCCTTCAAGGTCTGAGGTTCAATATTCTTCAGAGGCTTGGTTGGCTTAATCCAGAAAGGTTCGATATCCCGCTGCATTCTCACGAAATCTACGGCAATCTCCAGGGCATAGCCTCTTCGTTCCGATTCTATCTCGTAGGTTCCGGCATGAAATTCATCACCAGCCACAGGCCAGTCGTTCTTCCACAACAAAGGACGGATAGCCAACACGCTTCGTCCTCCCTGTCTGAAATCAGACTCATAGTGGAATGACATCTTTTCTACACCCTCTTCCTCAATATAGCGTCCGAAGTGACCGGGACCAGTCTTCAGATTGTTGGCTGCAATCACCATCTTTCCACCGCCCTGCAACATCTCTCTGCCCACATTATCTACGTATGGACCGGTTATCTTTCGCGAACGTCCCACCACGATATTGTAGGTAGAATTAGGACCATCGCAACAGGTGCCATGAGTGCCAAGAAGATAATACCAACCGTTGCGGTAAATCAAATCAGTAGCTTCGCAGTCGATGGCGATATTGACGGGTTCGTTGCCTTCCATCCGCTTACCTGTCTTCGGATCAAGTTCTACCAGACGGATAAATCCGAAATAGGTACCATAGCTGAGCCAGAGTCTGCCGGTAGTAGGGTCGAGCAACAAGCCCGCATCAATGGCATCACAGTCTTCATCATCTAAGGATGAAGCTACCACCACTGGTTCAGTATATTTGAAATCAGGCGATTTCGGATCGAGCGTTTTGTTCCACATCGTCAGGACATCACCGCGATGACTGCCTCCCAATCCACCGCCCGTAGCACTGTAGGCTACAAGATAACGGTCGCCAATCTTCAACACATCAGGAGCCGCTCCTCTGCCGGGACGAACAGCACCACCCTGCCAGGTCCAGCCATCCTCCGACCAGATTCCACCTTCACCCGTTCCAAAGGTATAATACTTTCCATCACACAGGGCAATGGTAGAAGGGTCATGAATGAAAGGTTCGCCCACCTGGGCTTCTGCCTCGTAAGCAGAGGAAGACAACAAGGCAACCAAAGCAGCGGCATAAAGTTTCTGCTGAGCAGCAACCGGGCTAAAATATCTGAAAAATATATTGTTCTGTTTCATAACTTTCTATATTGATTGCACTACTTCACGTGAATAGACAGGTTTCTGACAGGCTTGCCCTGTCCGTCGATGAATCGGACACAGAAGTCACTCATGCCAGGACCATTGATGACTGCACCACGAAGGATATTTCTACCTTTCTTCAAGGTAAGTTTCTTAGAAACCACATCATCGCGAACCATTCTTCGGTCGCCTTCGAGCATCACCGCCTCCTCACCATTGAGCCACCACATGGAAGCACCATTCGAGCCAACAGACAAGCGGACGTCTTTCATCTCCTCAGGGCAATCGATAATGGTAACCGCCCAGAACAAGACACCATACTTGGACTTCTTAAACGAAGTAGCGAAACGGAAGAGCTTCACATTAAACAGTTTACTATCCAGCGCATGCCATTTCAGTTTTTCCTTGCCCACCTTCACGACGGCTCCATCCTTAGGAACTGTTTCCATCTGTTTAGGGAAATACTGCGTATGGAATATCTCCTTCAGATAAGAATCTGTAAAAACGACATTGCTCTTGACCGGCACAGAGATGGGCTCCAGGAGCAACCATCTCTGAATAAAGCCAGCCGCATTAGGCATGACAGCCTGCTTGCCGACTGGTCCGAAATAAGGATTGATGTCTGCAGGTAAATTCCTATTTTGAGCATCCGCAGAGGAATGCCCAAAAAGGAATACACATAAACAAAACAATCTAACTATTTTATTGAAAATGTTGTACATAGACTATTCATTATTATTGAGGTTCGATAATCTGATAACGGCCACTCAGATGCATGAAGGCGAAGAGACGCAACAGTCCGTCGTAGTAGCCATCGAAGAAGCCTTCTTTGTCTGGTTCATGCTTGGCATTCCAGAAACGACTGACGAAATCCCTGCCCTTCACATGATTGCTGACCAATGAAGCCGCAGCCGAAGTGGCAACAAAACCGATAGAATGGCGGAGTGCCTTAGGAGCCGTACCTGCCGGCAGAATATCTTCTACCATTGTGCCATCTACATTATACTGGTCCAGGAAAGAATCTATACCCTGACTATACAGGAAGTTCTGTAGCGTATTGGCATATTTCTGCTGCCACTCCTTATCCTTACAAGCCCAGGAATAATCGAGCGCTATGTTCATAGGCACTCGCCATGAGTCATAACGGAATGCATCACCCAACAACTGACCGGTCTTCATCAGACTGCCATCATAGTTGCAATAGTCGGGGTTCAAGCCCGTCTTCTCATTGATACACTTATGCAGGAACTCACGGCTTTTCTCAGCACACTCCTTCCAGAACTGGGACCGTCCGTCGTTAGCCCATTTCGCCCAAACCTCGTAAAAGGCAGGGAGATGGTAAGAAGGGTCGGTAAACTTCCCGCCCCAATGATCGGGCGTAAAGGTGATGAGCTGATGTTCGAGATTGATGAGCGGAGCTGTGCGGTCCATTCCCGCCTTCTGCATGCTGCTATCCAGAATATGCTGCGCTTCCTTCAGATAGTTGATGCCCGTATCATTGCCCCATCGGTTGGATGCAAAGATGAGCGAAGTTACGAAATAGAGTTCACCATCCGATGCGGCTCCCTGCGCATTTCTCGTTCCATCAGTCTTGCAGCTCCATGCGAAATAGCCCTTATAAGGTCCTTCCTGATGCTGCATGTATTTCTTGCTCCATCGCCAGAGACGGTCGAAGATGTCCTTCTTGTCAAACTGCACGGCAGCCATCATTCCATACGACATGCCTTCGGTTCTCACATCATTGTTCTTTATATCGCTGACATATCCCATGGAATCGCCCACCTCGAAATAGACCTTGTTCTTACCGTAGAATACATCATTGAACACTTCATTCACCTTCCTGTCAATATCAGCCTGCTTATAGCCCATCTCGGCAAAGAGATTACGATACTGGTGAGTTTCGAAAGCTCCCTTTTCCCAAGGCAACGCATCGAAGCCCAGCCAGTCTACCTCTACATCGGCTCCACTCTGCAAGGATACATGTAGAGCATGGACGCCCAGAGGAGCATGGAGCACCTGGGCACGGATATTCTTCCAGCCAGCCGACTTTGGAATCTTCACCTTAGCGATGATATTACCCTTCTTGCCATCGGCTCTGACTACGAGCACACCGCCCTTTGAAGACTTGGCACGAACGGTGATTTCTTCCACCTTCTCATTACCGAAATCCACCTTATTATATATAAGGGCTGTATTCGATTTAGAAAAGAGAGTCTTCCAGCCGGCGAAACAGTTGTTCTTATCCAGATATTCAATACCAATACCCTTGCCTTGCAGCGCAGAATAACGGTCAATCTGAATATGCGAACGAGCGTTCGTCAATCCCACACCTCTTAGCGTAGGTATCACCTTCTGTATCGTTCCGTCGGGATTGAAGTTCAGAGAGTCGATTCGCACCGAGCGGTTCTTGTCGAACTTAGGCGAATAATCATTATGATGATAGAAGAGATACCACTGTCCCTGATATTCCACGATGCTGTGATGATTGGTCCAGCACTTCGTTGGCGACTCATCCATGATGATACCCTTGAATGTGAAAGGTCCCATCGGATGGTCAGCCATGGCATAAGCCAGCGTTTCGGTTCCATCCTTTTCACGTACCCAAGGGAAGGTGAAATAATACTTGCCGTTACGCTCGAAGGCAAATGGTCCTTCCTTGAATCCCTCAGGCAATCCCTCTACCAGTTTAGGTTCCGAGGCAAGTTCTGTCATGTTTGGTTTCAGCTTAGCCATGTGCAAACCAGCTCCCGCCCAGTAGATATAAGCCTGTCCGTCCTTATCTATCAGCACACAAGGGTCTATACCATGAACCCCCTCTATGGGTTTCCACATCGGCATAAACGGTCCTTCAGGCTGGTCGGCAACCGCCATACCTATTCCGAATCCCTTCTCCTCGCCTTTGGGAGCAGCAGGGAAATAGAAGTAATATTTCCCGTCTTTCTCTACACAGTCAGGAGCCCACATCGTATAACTGCCGTCCTGTACCCAAGGTACTTTATCCTGCGAAACGATGACTCCATGATCCTGCCACTCCGTAAGATTAGTAGAAGAGAAAACGTGATAATCTGCCATGCAGAACCATTCCTTCAGTTTCTCGATAGGACTCGGAATATCATGAGAAGGATAAAGATATACCTTCCCGTTGAATACGCGAGCCGTAGGATCAGCAGAATACTGTCCGCTGATAATCGGGTTCTGAGCCGAAGCTCCTGTCGATAACGCCAGCATCAAGGCACACATCCATGTTTTCATACGTAAATTCCTTTAAAGAAGAAAAAAGGGAGTGCTTTTTTTCAAAACACCCCCTAATTGTCAAACAATCTATAGTTCTTTAAACTAAAAACACTATATTAACAAAACAACTTCATGATTACCAACCAGGATTCTGCTTCAGGTTAGGGTTCTTATCCAACACGGTCTGTGGATAAGGGAAGAACTCATGCTTGCCCTCCTTGAAACCTACCTTGAAATTAGTCTCAGGAGTGTTGGTCGTATAGAAACGGCTGTTTGCTTCTGATCCATGCTCCCAAGTTACATCCTGGTCGTCTGCCTTTGGAGCTCTGAAAACCTTATCAAACAAATGTGGCACGACTGTACCAGCCTTAGTCAAACGCTCAATGGCCTTTGTATCATTCCATCGCATGATATCGAACCAACGACAGCCTTCAAGCCAAAGTTCATATGACTTTTCTTTCTTCAACACATCCATATCAACAGTTTCACTTACTGTCTTGGAACCAGCACGTTCCTGAATCTTATTGATATATTTCTTAGCTTCATCCAGATCGCCTGTCTGAATACAAGCCTCTGCATAATTGAGCAAAACCTCAGCGTAACGCATGACAAGATAATTATTCAAGCGAATGTTATCACCATATTTCTTGCCTTGAGTATCAGGAGCTCTCATTATTTGCTTGAACGCCAACCAGGTAGAGTTGCCGTAGAGTCCCTGAACAGGGTCATTGATGCCAATCTTGTCACTGGTTTTCTTCTGCTCGTCAGTCATATTATCGATTTCTTTCTTGCCGTAAGGCATATGATAAACCGCATCATCAATATGCTTTAAAGTAGCATTCAAGCGATAAGAGTGATCACCATCATTTTTATAGAACTCGTCACCAAACCACTGAGGCACGCCAAGGCCACCCCAGCCATCAACGCCGCCACAATAAACCTTGTTAGGAGAAACAACAAAGTGATCAGCACGCCAATCCCAATAGTTGGTCTCCATCCAGCTAGAACGCTGAATCATACCAGCCCAATTGGACTTACCTGTATTATACTCGAAGTTGATTTCAAATACCTTCTCCTCGTTGGCATCACCCTCGATATGGAAGTTGTCGGCATATTTCTCACCAGGAACAAGATCATACTTCTCCGAGTCTATAACCTTTTTAAGGGCAATTTTAGCCTTGTCATACTGCTTGGCGAAAAGGTAAGCCTTTCCGGCAAGAGCCCATGCAAAGCCCTTGGTTACCTTCACTGCTCCATCCTTGTCATCCTTACTTTTACGCTCATCCAAATCGTTGGCAGCATTCTCACATTCCTGCGCAATCCACTCTATCAACTGTTGGTGATCCATAGGATGCTCAGGATCCTTATCACAATTAAAAGGCTGTGCAGAAGCATCCAGAACATGAGTTACCAATGGTGGAGTACCCCAAAGATTAGCCAACAGGAAATAATCATAAGCACGAAGCACACGAGCCTCTGCGGCACAACGTTTCTGCACAGCGGTAGTAGCGTTGGCAAAGTGATCGAGTACAAGGTTACAGTCATATACAGAGTGATAGAGGCCTGTGTACATAAACTTTGGCACCTCAGCCTCAGCATCATAATAGAACTGATTGAGCATGATACCAAACGTATTATCACCAGAGTTGGAACCTGCTGCCAACACATCGTCTCCACACTCATTGACTATCAGTTTCAATGGAGTATAAATACCTGGGCCACCACCATCGTGGTTACGTCCCATCACATTACACATAAAGCTTTCGTATGCAGCAACGAGGGCCGCCTCTGCATCAGCATCGGTCTTATAGAAGTTCTCGGTAAGTATTACACCCTTCTGCTCAATGTCAAGCTGATCCTCACAAGATGTAGTGAGCGTCATTGTTCCTGTAGCAGCAAGAGCCAATATTGTTGAAAATAATATTTTCTTCATTGTTTTTGAATATTAAAGGTTAGAATGTTACATTGATACCAAATACCACCTTCTTGGAAGTTGGATAAGTACCATTATCAAAACCACGAGAGGCACCACTGTTGATAGAAGCAGTCTCCGGATCAGCACCAGGATACTTGGTGATGGTGAAGAAATCATCCAGTGAGCAATATACACGAAGATTGCTGATACCTGCCACGCTAGAGATAGCCTTTGGCAATGTATAGCCCAACTGAATCTGCTTGATCTTGAAATACGAGCCACTGAACACAGCTGCATCAGAACTGAAGAACTTCCAGTCTGTAGAAACCTTTTTCATATCAGGATATTTAGCATTGGTGCGGTCTGCTCTCCAAGAATCCTTCCAGTAGGTATCAATTCCATTGATCAACGGACGGTCAGCAGAAACCATCAAGTTGTAAATCTTGTTGCCAGCAGAGCCTGTTCCAAATACGGTGAGGTCAAAGCCCTTATATTCTGCATTAAGAGTAATACCATAAGTAAACTTAGGAATACCTGAGCCCAAATCCTGCTTATCTTCATCGGTTGGAGCTGAAGTTGTTTCGCCATTCTTATTATAATAGAGAGCGCTACCATCTTCGGCTACACCTGCATACTTGTAACCACGGAAATACCATACCTGATGGCCAGCCTCGAATGTAGGCTTAAGCTGGTTATTGAATCCATCGATACCTACTTCGGTCAAACGGCTTACAAGGTTAGAAACCTCCTTCACCTCATTCTTCAGAGTTGAACCATTTACGGTCACACTATACTTAAAGTCCTTGATGTGATCTCTCCAACCCAACTCGAAATCAAGACCAGAGTTAAGTACCTTACCTGTATTGACAACTCTCTTGTTTACACCAATCTCTGGAATAGGAGCGATTTCAATCAAGAGGTCCTTGGTTGTCTTACGATACCAGTCTAAGCCCAAAGTTAAACGGTCGTTAAGGAATCGCGCATCAAGTCCAAGGTCAACCTGCTCTGAAGTTTCCCACTTCAAGTCTGGGTTAGCAAGTCCGGAAGGCTTAGAACCTAAAGTCAGCTTACCATCTCCGATAGAAGGATTATACTGATAGAAACTCTGATTAAGAGCTATGGTAGAAGCATAACGATAATCGCTCAAGATATTGACGTTACCATTCTGACCCCAAGAACCACGAAGTTTCAAGAAAGAAATGGCATCACGGCTTATATTGTCCTTGAAGAACTTCTCATTGCTGATAGCCCATCCTGCTGAAACTGATGGGAAATTACCCCAACGTGCCTTCTTTGAAAGTTTTGATGTATCGAAAGCATCACGACGGAAGTTAACCTGCATGAAGTAACGGTTGTCATAGCTGTAAGATACACGGCCAAAGTAAGATAACTCTGTTGCATCTGAAGGAGCGTTACCTACATTCTTGGTTGCATCAGCCAACAAGTAGTTGATGTAATGGAAGTTTGGCTCATAAGATGTGAGTATGTTACCTCCTGTAGAACTGATGGAACTGTTATCCCAATGATTCTTGGTAAACGACATACCTGCCATGGCACCAATAGTGTGCTTGCCGATTGTTGTCAAATAGTTGGCAAAGTTCTCCCACTGATAGTACAAACCATTATTGGTATTCGCTTCAATGGTATAGTTTTCACTATGTGCCATAGATGTTAACCAATATGGAGTCTCGTAGTTATGATAGTTACTCTGAGTGATACGATAACCTAAGCGAGAAGTAAATGTAAAGCCCTTGAATGGCTTGATATTGGCAGCAACGGTACCACGTACATTGATACCAGAATTCCATGTATCATGACGGTCGCGCTGATAGAGAGGGTTACCAGTAGCATCTTCTACATATTTAGAAGTACCATAGTAGTCATTGTTATGGCTTGGATCTCTTGGAACAGGGCCACCGGCTTCTACCTTTGCCTTCATGCCAGGAGCCAAATCCTCCACATTACTGATATAAGC
>ERZ1023981.71-NODE-71-length-35218-cov-34.394164_pt1 | contig 35218 bp, 36 predicted proteins | sample MGYA00380435_ERZ1023981 | MGnify/ENA primary metagenome ERZ1023981 (study PRJEB33179, sample SAMN07449057) | human gut metagenome | biome: Human-gut; feature: Human associated habitat; material: Faeces | host: Homo sapiens | place: India:Kasaragod | collected...
TTGTTGCACAGGCACTTATAAATAATGTTAAATATAGTGTTGCGGAATTAAGGTTGATATAAAACACACCCTTAAAAGAATAAGGAATTAGATTGCCAGGTACCTTGGCACACGTCACCTCATAATGTTCCGACAATTTATTGCTCCCCCACAAATGATTCATCGGGTATGAATCATCCAGTTTTAGAGTACAATGATAATTATTGATGAAAAGCAATTTTTGTTTCATTCTTTATTGTATTATTTTACTTTCAATATATTTGCAACCTCTCACTATCATTCCGCTTTCAAGAATCTCTTGTATTCCTTGACAATATGTTCATTCATTTCCTCCAAATACACCTTATTGTGTTCTTTTACAGACATAATGCAATCAGGATTATCCCATATATTCTCCAAAAAAACAACCCAATCTTGTGGTCTTTCAGAAGACATAAGCGGAGCTGTATCTTTCTTGAAGATACCTTCCATACTATGAGGATGAACTATCGTTACCTTATCAAAAGATATCGCCTCAAAAGTTTTTATCTTCAAACCTGTGCCTTGAAATACAGGATTGATGGCGACATCAGCTAAGGCATAGAAATCAGCAGGATTATCCACATAACCAATAGCCTTCACTCCTTCTACGTCAACCAAGCTTGGCAAAACTTTACAAATACTTCCACCAACGAGAAGTTCGGCATCCGAGAATCTCTTTCTTACCAAAGGGAACACTTCCTTAATAAACCACTTGATACCATTCTGGTTAAATACATTGCTGCCTGAGAGAAATAACATTTTATGATTGCCTGTCACGGCTTGCGGATGATGCACATACTTTCCAAAGAGATTATAAACCTTGCTCTTAGGAGAGAGTATTTGGAAATAATCAGCCTCCTGCTCCTGAAGGGCAAAGATATGAGGACTACGCTGCATGGCTTTTGCTTCAGTATCAGCAGTGATACAGAGAGTAGGTTGACCAATCTTTAAATCCTTGTATGCAATGGCATCATGAGTAGCTATTGCTTTCTTAGGAATACGGATATACTCAAACAGGCGAGAAAGATAATAGTAGTTGATAACACAAACATCAAAATGATATTCAGCATCAAGTTCATTCACCTTGTTTTCCAAACCTGTCGGGTATTGGTCGTCCAACATCCAATGATTATGACAGAATTTCGAGCGATAAACTTTTGTGAGGTTCATCTTCAGTTTCTGCATTTTGCTCACCTGAAAAAGATGGAACCGTTTCCCCCAATATTCACGAGTTTTCTCGAAGCTTACAATATAAGGCTGCGAATTGAGCCTCATCGGAAGCTCCTGTATATAGAGGAAATGCACCTCATGCCCCATCGAGATAAACATTTCAGCCTGAGACAATATCCACCATCGATTTCCCGCATCAGTAGGATGCGTAGGACATTTTGATACGATTAAGATTTTCATATTAAATTATAATCAAATATTGTTTTATATGGAACACTTGTTTCTTGAAAGAAATAACCAGACCAATTGCCAGGAATCTTATAAATAAGATATGCTAAAAAGAAAACTAAAGCTGCCCTTTTGACTATCACATTTTTTCTTTCCAAGAAATATATTAAAGAAGTAGAGAACAAGATAACTTGAGATGGGAAAAACATACTTGACAATCTTGCCAAATCGCCCATTCCATTGGAAAAAACCATAAATACAGTATTATAAATCATAACACAATTAAGCAGGCTATTATACCATAAGTCATCTTTTAAATTGTATACTTTTCGAACCCATAAATATGCGATTAAGAATAGATAATTAAGAGCCCATCCCATATAACTAGCTCCCGTAAATCCTTCCGTTTCACCTTGTGTATATGCATAAGCCTTTTCCATTATATCTCCACCAAACATCATGGTTATGGACATAAAAAAATCCTGCAAAACATAAGAAGAAATTGCAATTAAAGGATATATAGACAGCAAAGCTATAGAAGGTAATTTTATTTTTCCTAACCAATAGCAAGGTAAAAGAACGATGCACTTATTGTGAATCATTGAAGCTGCGAATACAACAAGCAAAAATCCTTTAAGGTTCTGCTTTCTTATGAAGTTCCAAGCCCACAGGCAAATTGCAACAGAAAGTCCTGCCCTTACATGAAATATTCCAAATCCTACCAGGAACATAAAAACATATACCATTAAAGGACGTTTTGGAAAAAATGTATTACAGAACTTATAACAAGATAATTGATAAAAAGCACTGACTATAAGATTATATGCCCAGAATGTACCAAAAAGTGATTTAATTAGTACATTAAAAAACACAAAACCCGGCTCCAGTGTTTCTACTCCATTCCCATAACGATCATAATTAAATATATTTGTCCATTTTGAAAATAAGAAATGATTATAATATTGATCCCAATCTCCGCCTATACGCCAACGAAATCCACCAATAAGAGTGAAAATCATGCACCATATAAACATTATTAATTTCTTTTGCCTTAATGGTAACATTTCCCCCATTAAAGAAACAAAAAGAGCGTAAAAAATTATATAATAGAATTCCATAATTCTAGTTTATCTTGTTTTTAAAACTATTATTGTTTAAGCCTTCTAAACACTAATAGCAATCTATAAAGCAAACGATAGATAATATTTATATCATTAATATTATATCGCTTTCTCCAATTTCTAACAAAATTTGATTTTATTCGAATATCAATGCGCAAGTCATTCAATTCTAATCCAAATTTAGAGCAAATAATAGACTTGTCAAATTTTTCTATAGAAGCTAAATTATTAGTTTTCCCTTCTAAAAGAACCATGCGATATATTGCAGAAATGGTATTAAAAATTTTTCTGTTAATATACTGCTGCCAACCCCCCATCTCAATTGTAGAAAAATAATTTATCAATCTACTTTCGATTTGTAATAATTGACTATATCTTTTAACTATAACATTGTGGTCCATTGTTTGACCAGCTCGTCCTAAGAAATAACTATATACGCATAATGGTACGTATGCTAAAGATTTAACATATGGTAATGGCAGTAAAACCCATTCTGTATCAGTATAGCTGATTCCTTCTGATTGAGTATATTTACAACCACGCAATAACTCAGTTCTATATGTAAATGCATGCATTTCGAGATTCTCGCTACATTCGAATTCCTTTGAATTAATAATGGAATTTGAGGGAATTGAATATTTTTGAACTGAAATTATCTTATTGTTAACTCCAAAACGCACAAAAGGAGTTAAAATCAAATCAACAGTTTTATCGTCTAAAAAGTTAATATACTTAACGAATGCCTCATTATCAAACCAATCATCAGCATCCAATATCTTGATATATTTACCGGTAGCCTCCTTCAATCCACGATTCACACAGGAGCCATAGTTGCCATTTTCCTTATCTATCACTCGAAAAGTACCAGGGTATTTATCTTGATACTCATGTGCAATAGCAGAGGAATTATCCTTGCTACCATCATTCACAACCAGAACTTCCAGTTGCTGCATCTGTTCCTCAGGTACAATTAAAGAGTCAAGACATCTGCGCAGATAGTCTTGCATATTGTACGTAGGAATTACTATCGTTAATATCTTTTCCATATCAGTTATTTTTCTTTTTTTCTATTATCAAAAGGACATAGCAGGCTTCATGCCGCCAGCAGAAAAGTAGCTCAAAAAATAATAAGCTGAAGGCAATCCGCCTGCCGAAGTCCAAGAATTACACTTTTTTACAATTAGATATGAGTATTCAAACAATTTACAAAACCTTCAATAAAGCTAATCGCATCATCAACTTCTTGTTTAGTTATTGCTCTTTTGCCATTCACTTCCATATCCGACTCATGCGCAATCTGATTTCTACGCTCTACCAATAAATCTAATCGCTGCGACAAGTATCTTTGCTTGTCGTTATCAGTTACTCCAGGCACACCCATTTCTTTCGCAACAACAGTTATTTTATGAGGTTCATCCCAAAGATACGAAAGAGCATCTTTAATCTTAACTGCTTGCTGGAAAGACAAAGTTTTCAAACTTTGAGAAACAGCATCATTTATCAACATCTCACGTTCTATTATGGTAAGAGAGGAATCACCCCATATTCGCATTACAGTGTCAGAACTCAAACTAAAATTCTTAAATTTGGCTGTAATTGGTCTATTGCCCAAGAAAATATCGCAAATACCCTTACGCACCTTCTCATGAAGATAGCGATCCAAAGCACTAACCACATTAACAATCTGAGAACGCAAGATGTCATCAATATCCGTAATAGGTAATCGAATATTATCTTTCAAATAAGAGTAAACGCCGCCTATTTGCCGAATTTGGGCAACATTATTTTGAAACTCATTGAAAATATCATCCATCAATCAAAGCTATTAATTTATCTGACATTTCGGAATACAGACATTTGAATGTTTCTCTATTTTCCTGCATACCTCGTAAAGCTGCACCTTTAGCATCTAGTTCTTGATCTGTTAACTCATAAATCGGAACATGAGCCTTGTGGCTTTTAGGAGACAATCCTTGAAAATCCTTGATTTCTGCTAGTTTAAAATCATTACCAATAGAAGCTCTATGATAATCTACTTCATCAAACATCATATGACTTCTCGAAAAAGAAGGCACCAAAGTATTTTTTACTAATTCTGTCAATTCTTCTATCTTTTCTTTATAAGGTCTTGTTGCTTGTCCATTACGGATATTAAAACGTTGAGCTATCTCACCAGCAAATTTTGGGGTATTCTCTGGCAGAGGGTAAGCTGAATCCCTATATAAATCAAGATTAATCTCCTTCCATCTAATCCAACTTGGCAGAATTCTTGAAAGACTCTTCAAAGCCATCAAAGAGAATGTATCAGGATTTGTAGGAATGATAAAAGCATCACTAATCATAAAAAGATTCTGATTGATAGAGCTCAAACCTGGATTCAAATCAATAAAGACATAATCAATGTTATATCGTTCTGCGGTTTTCTCTATCAAATCATTCAAAGCACCAGGCAAGCTCTTCAATGAAGTCAACGCATTAGAAGCGTTCTGGGCAAAATTCAATTGAGCATCATACTCTGAGAAATTCATATGACCAGCCAACAAATACAAATTACCATTACGAGCTGCCGACTTACAAGTCAATGGTTGAACAGGCTCAGGTTTTCCTTCGAAAGCAGCCTTAACCCCATCTTTGATGTTCTGATTCTTTGTCTCATCTTCCTCATAATACTGATCAAAAGCATCGCCAAGGAACAAAGAAGTCAAATTACACTGAGGATCACCATCTACCAATAAGACCTTTTTACCTTTACCTGCAAACATCCAACCAATGTTGAATGTAGTTGTTGTCTTACTCACTCCTCCCTTATGATTAAATAAAACGATTTTCTTCATTATATATCAAATTTTATCTATTATTCTGCGTTACGTTTAAAATAGCGTCAATAAGGACCTTGCATTCATCCTTCATAAGTGCTTTTTTTGTCAAACAATTATTGCGACAAACATATTTCCAAAATTTAGGGAACTCCGTCACTATAGTGTTACATAAAACAAGTTCCTGCAATAAAAGTTCGTTATTAGATGTGTCTTGTAGTTGCTTAACTCTTTTATTATATTCCACCCTCCAATAATTCAATATGACATCGCCATCTTCTGTATTTCTTTTAATAGATGATGGCAAAGAGGCAATGGGAAACAACCTATCTTCAAAATGCCCATTTTCAACCATCTTACATATCTCATACATACAATCTATTGAATGCAGAGACTTGTCGTTTATGATAGCAACAATCATCTTTGCATCAGCAATTTCCTCCTCAAATTTCGTTATGTTTTGCCTGTAGCCACAATCCTTCTTGTCTCGCTTATAAAAGATATTATGACTCTCGAAAGCAGAACATATCTTGTCCATTAGCTCACTATCCGACCATGGATAAGAAACATAAATAGGATTATCCTTATTCAAATATCGCTTTTTACAATCGGTTGGCTGCAACTTTTGCTCCAAGAAAAGAAGATAAGATAAAACAAAATCACTCGTATACTTGTAAAGCAATTCATAATCTTGCAACTTAATAGATTTTCTCCACAACTCTTTCTCGTGTGCAAGATGTTCGAGCAAAAAAGCCTGTTCCTTTTCTTTATAGGACAAAAGCACGTATTTTCTTGAATTATGGGAATACATATACTTTTCTAGCTCTGCCTTGAAATATTCATTCATCAAAACTTCATCAGCACAAGGCAATTCTAAATCGTTAGCAATCTTGTTCACGTCTAAGTTCCATATGAAAATTGCTCCAATACCATAAGCCAAGATTGGACACTTTTGATTTCTTTCTTCTACGGATAGTAATGCGTAACTATTCGATGATGAAACATATTCCATGCATCCACAAGGATAAGCACTTCCTCTTGCCTCGTAAGTACATCGAATATAAGGATTAGGAGTGTTTGTCACTAAAGCCAAGTTCTCCCAATCATAGCCATTTTCTTTAAGATATTGCTTTTCTGAAAGGTTATGTTTCTGCATATATAGATACGAGAAAGGTAAAATACCTATATTAACTTGGTATCTACAATAAGAAAAATGCTCTGAAGGTTCACCATTTTCACTATAGAAAGCAGCCATTGGATATAACGTCTCTTCATACGGTAACAGGTTTTTATGTTCAGAAGAACTAGTAACTATTTTATCAAAATCTTTTATGATCATAAGTCATAAGAATTAAAAAGGTAACCCATCATCAAAAGGATTTATCAATTTTTTCAAGCCCTCCATAATATATTTTTCTGACTCGGAAATTTTCAATTTGATATCCCTTATCACATTGTATAAACGATCTAACTGCTGAAAATTTGCTTCATCTACATCTTCTGAATACGAGAAAGTCTCAAACAACTCACCATCCCTATTAAATAGTTCCAATGAATATGATGACGCATTTACCGTAAAATCATAAGATGAAGTAAGTTTTAAATTGCAGCCACCAATAGCCGTAGAAAAACTATTCGCTTCCTCTTCCCATTTAATCTTTTTATCCAATGTAGCAGAAATCAACATATCTACCATCGAAGTATATTCTTCTCGTTTCATTGCTTTATCAATTTTACTAAATTTTTAATTTCTTGCAATATTTTCCAGTAAGGATTTGACTTGAGCTCAGACAACTCTATCTTTGCCACTTCCTTTTCTGTTATATGATTATGCTCTATTTGAGACAGATAATTTTGCATAAGAGAATTGGTAGCATTGTCTAACTTTCTTATAGACTCTTCTGGACTTACCGACAAAGAGTTTGTAAGTTTCATCAAGCCCTCCAAATAATGGATATTAAATAGCCTAGTACTCAGCTCTATAGAAATCTTACTTGCTCTATCCTTAAGATATACACATAGCCAGATCAATGCTACAAGAAATGGGACAGCTGCTGTATAAGGTAAATAATCAACCAATCCTTCAAAAGCTTTTCTATTTGTAGCTATATCATGAATAAAAATAAAATATAAAACTATGAATACTAAAACTAAAATGGCTATACCACCAAGAAATACATAATATTCTATTTTTGCACGAAATCGTTCATCTTCGATATCTTTAGTGTAACCTTTTAAGTTTTCGAAAGCTATATTTATGCTATCTGAAATGTTTGCTTCTGCCAATTTATCTGAAGAAACCTTATTTTTCTTGTCACTTAAAGACTTATATTCCTCATTCAATTTTTCCAACTGTAGCTTCAATTCTACAACCTCAGCATCATTTTTTGAGTCGCCATCACTTAACTTGCTAATTTGCTCTTTTACCTTATCTCGTGACCTAGCTACTTTTGTCAAACGCTCCTCCATCTCCTTTGCATCTGTTGTTTTAGCTGGTGATTCTAGCTTTTTGGCTACTACTTTTGGTAAAGAAATTATATATTCCAAAAAACAAAGCGTCTCTTTGATTAAATCACCATAACTTCTTTTCCATGGTAAAAGTTCCATTAAACTCTTTATCAAACAACCGCCAATGCTTTAATAAGTTTCTTGGATCATACTTATCATTACAAGGAACAGAAGAGTCTTGATACTTTTTTAATCTATTCAGAGCTGCTCCTATCCGATTGCCAAGATGATATTGCTCTACATTATTAGACAAATTCAAATTCTGATACTTGTCATCGTGCAATTTTCCTCGAATGTAATCTACAAGTCCATAAATTTCAACTTTTGAATATTCCATAACCATCCTCCATTATTATTGGCACATAGAAACAGATGGACTAGCAAGAGTTCCTCGCTCTTACCAACCTATATCTATTAACTAATTAAATCTATCTTCCTTTGTGTTTCCCTTGGTACTAGAACATCTTACATTTTCTCCACATCATCCTTGTCCAGCCCAGTCATTTCCATGATGATTTTAACATCCATGCCTTTCGCCTTCATATTCTTGGCTACCTCAAGCAAAGCAGCAGCCTTACCTTCATCATAGCTACCAGACAAGAGGGTTCTCTCGCTGCTTATCACATCCCAAAACTTATCGTAAGCACGAAGCTCGGCATCAGTGAAGGCGGAAATCTTCACCTCCTCCAAAGCCTTGTTGATTTCAGGATTCTCCAAGAGCTCAGCAGGTACTTCCTTGGTCTTGTCGTTAATCTCTGTCAAGAAGCGGAGCCATAGGATGGTCATGCGCTTCTCCGTTATCGTATGAGGCGTAAACTTTGGCAGTTCGATAAAAGTAAAGCACAAGCCTTCAATTACCTTATCGGTATACTTGTCGTGCACGATATGATAATTATGGATACACTCATCTATATTTTTCTCGAAGATTTCATTCACCAAGTTCAAGGAATATACTGGCTGCAAATCCTCATATCTAGTTCCAATCTCAGCTTGGCTTACGTATGCCTTGGATGCATTGAAGAGCACTCGCTGCTTAAAAGCATCAGTCCATGCCATCTGCATTTCTACTACAAACTGGCATCCTTGTACATCCTTGCATCTCACATCCACAATAGTATCCTTGTGAATTGGGTCCACAGGAATCAACTCTGTAGGAAGATACTCTATGCTCTGTATTTGCTGATCTTCCTCCAGTGGCAACAGGGCATTGAGAAGACTTATCAGCAAGTCGGGATGATTGCCGAACACCTTTTTAAAGGTCAAGTCAGCCTTCGGGTCTAAATATTTGACATTTGCTACCATATTCGTATTTTTTAGAATTATTCTGTAAAGATTATACAAACGAATACTATGAAAGCTTGCTTTCAAATTGCCGAGTGTCGCTAATCTTCACTGCAAAGATAGGATATTTCCTAGAAATCACCAAATTTTTGATGGAAAAGTTGTAGTTTGCTGCTGATTTTCCAGATTATCCCTTAGAACCTTTCCATCACCTTCTCGATAATCGGTGCCATATCATAATACTTATATTCAGCTAAGCGACCACCGAAGATGACATTTTCTTCCTCATCGGCAAGAGCCTTGTACTTGGCATATAGCTCAGAATTCTGCTTGTCATTCACTGGATAATATGGTTCCATTCCATCCGTCCACTCAGTGGAATACTCTTTCGAGATAACGGTCTTTGGGCATTCATACACATTCTGACCAAACATCTCGAAGTGCTTGTGCTCAATAACACGGGTGTAAGGTACTTCGCGCTCAGTATAGTTCAAAACCGCATTGCCCTGATAATTTGGCTTATCTATAACCTCTGTCTCAAAGCGTACAGTGCGATAGTTTAGCTTGCCAAACTGATAATTATAGAATTCATCTATTTTTCCAGTAAAAACAATCTTATCAGCAATGCCCTCCCAATAATAGCGATTCTCGAAGAAATCTACATTCGTTTTCGTCTCTACTCCTTCTAACAAGCCTTCAATGAGTTTGTTGTATCCACCATCAGGGATACCCTGGTACTTATCATTGAAGTAGTTATTATCGAAGATAAGACGAACTGGCAAGCGCTTGATAATGAAAGCTGGAAGTTCTGTACATTTTCTTCCCCACTGCTTCTCAGTATATCCCTTGATAAGCTTTTCGTAAATATCTTTTCCGATCAATACCTGAGCCTGTTCCTCCAAGTTACGTGGTTCTGTTACGCCATCTGCTTTCATACGAGCAACAGCTTCCGCTTTCTGCTCATCAATCTTAGCTTGCGCTTCTTCAGGTGTAGTTACGCCCCACATCTGATAGAAGGTGTTCATATTGAAAGGCAAATTATAGAGTTTGCCCTTATAGTTAGCTACTGGCGAGTTGGTATAGCGGTTGAACTCCACGATAGAGTTTACAAAGTCCCACACCTTTTTGTTAGAGGTATGGAAGATATGTGCACCATACTTATGCACATTAATACCCTCAATATTCTCACAATAGATGTTACCACCTAAGTGAGAACGCTTATCAATAACTAAACACTTCTTACCCTGCTTATGAGCAAGATGTGCGAAAGTGGCTCCGAAAAGACCGGAGCCAACTATGAGATAATCATATTTATTATTAGTCATAATTCTCTTAATTACTAAAAGGTTTAAAATCGGACATCAAAAGTCTAACTCTATGTGCTAATTTTAAAACTAACAAATCATCTTTTCTTTGTTGTTTAAGAAGACTCTTGTCAGCTTTACCCCACATTACTTTAAAAGATATTTTGGAAGTTCGATACATGGCAAGAATTAATCGATTTAATATAAAGTTAGGAATATGAATGCATTTTTTCATGCAATTCCTAAAATGCTTATCTACTTCTGCAAATTGTTCATAAACTGATAGCGATTCATTTTCTGCAACTCTATAACAGAAAGTAGGTTCCTTGCAGAAATATACATTATATTTAGTTGCCATTACCGCATTCAAGGCATAATCTGCAGAAGGATAAAATTCTAGAGAAAAGCCACCAATCTCTAATAAACATTTTTTTCTAAACAGGCATCCACAGCCAAAGCCTCCATTACGCCCTAAAAACAAATCTATTACAGATGATTTAATTATCTTATGTGATTTAAGAAACCCAAGTTTAATATGCGGTACATATTTTGCTTCAGATAAGATATTACCATCTGCTCCTATTCTATTAAATGCAGCATTCACACCATCAGCATTATATTTTTTCTGTATTCTTATTAATGTAGACAATGCTGTTGGCAGCAAAAGGTCATCATCATGGAGATATACAACAAAAGGAGCATGAGCTAATTCTATCAATCTATTCCAATTACCAATCATTCCTATATTTTTTTCATTTCTGTAATAAAGAATTTTGGAATTAGCAAATTCCTCAACTATTTTCTGATTTTCTGTAGGAATATCAGTCAGTTCATTATTGTCACAGATAATTATTTCATATTTACCTTTAAAATCTTGATTAATAGCAGACTTTAAAGATGTTTTCAGAAAATCCGGATGACTAAAACATGGCATGATGATAGAAACTTCAGGATTCTGTATTGCGTTCGTATCTCCCCATAACAAAATTGATTTTACATCTCTGTAATCAGCAAAATTATCTCGATATTCATATATATCTCTCATCGCTTAATAAGTTTAAAAATTGTTTCTTTGAAATATTGATCTTTTAGCCCCAATAGACTAACCACATATACTATCATTCCTATTATTGCCCACAAAAAACAATAGAGTGGAGAGAAGTCATTGGAATAGGTAGCTACTATAACCAAAAACATTAAAATTGAAGCTAAAATACATTTAACAGGCACAAAATCCATCCACTTGAGTTTCATATAACGATGAGCAAAATAAAAATGCATTGCAGTCACAACAGTTTCGGCTATAACGACTGCTATTGCTACGCCAATTTCTGCAAATAATGGTATCAATATGAAATTCACTGTTAAATTCGCAATTGCTCCTCCCCCCACACAATAGTTGCCATATTTTTCTTTATGCATAGGTATCAAAATTTGATTTCCTAAAAAACCAGATAATGTAATGATAACCAAAAGAGTCGATAATATCTGCATAACAGGAACTGCAGGCAAAAACTCCTTACCTCCAAATAATAATATTAGGGGATGAGCTAAAGCAATTATACCAAATACCATAGGTATGGAAACATAAAGAAGTAAATTTAACGTTTTCTTTTGCAAAGCTATTGCTTCTTTTTCATCTCCCTTGCCTACAAGATAAGCCATACGAGGAATAATAGAAGATGTGACTGCCCCTAAGACAGTCATCAGCATTTGTACCAGTTTATTACCTGTTGTAAAAAAGGCGACAGCTGCCATTGTACCTAACGCTCCCACCATTACACTATTGAGATTCGTATAAAGACTAACAGCTATTGTACCTAAGAAAAGTACAGAAGCACCTTTTGTATGTTTCCAACAGTCCTGAAATGAGATTTTCAGCTTTACATATTTCCTTATTCTTATAAGGTTCAATATATTATTACCACAAGTTCCTGCTATTGTCAGTATCGCATAGGGTAAAATATCGTCTTGTGTACGTACAAAGATAAAAAGACAAACTATTGAAATCAGCTTTATTGCTATACTTCTGATCGTTATATACTTAAAATCTTCAACGCCTTGATAAAACCAATCAAAGGAGATGCACGACAGTAGGACTGACAGACCAAGAACAAAGTATAGCCAAAAGTCATGTTCTGAATGCGCCAGCAATAAAGAAGCTATAAAATATACAGCATAGACCACCAAACATGCAAGAATATTAGCTGTGAATATTGCATTTGTTGCTGATTGCAGTTTATTTGGATCATCTTTACTCTGTGCAACTTCTCTTATACCATAAATAGGAAATCCAATACTTGCAAATAAAGTGAAGTATCCTGCTATTGCTGTTATATAATTAAACAAGCCTAATGTATCTGGTCCCATGATTCTTGTTACATACGGAAATGTAACAAGAGGAAAGACTAGATTACTTCCTACCCGGATTGAATTATAAAATATATTCTTCTTTAAGGATGCCATATATTATTTTATTGCATTCATACCACTTAACAAGCTTTGGTTACTCCAAAGATAACCCCATTCTCCAAATCGTCCGAAAGGCTCTATACCTACAGATTTAAGATAGTTTCTCACTATCTCCCGACTATCATAAATATTCTGATCGAAGATTACGTTGGCATACTTTTCGAAACCGACATGAGTAAAGAGTACATCTTCCTGTTTTATTATACCTAATTCAACCAACTTTCCTACAGTTCCATTCAAAAGCTGTTTTTCTGTGTATTCACCCTCCTTACAATATACTTCCATTTGCAAAGACGAACAACCTTCAGGAGCATTCATTGGTGATTTTAATGATGGGGAATAGACTCTTGCTGCCAGAATATCCTCATCATAGATATACCACCACAAGTATGGAGGAATATTCTTAGTCTTTAATGCAATAGATACATGATAACCAGAGGTACATTTCAACTTACCTATTGCTATCTTTACATCCTCAGGGATATCATGCAAGAGGTGCCTATATTCAGGCAATGGTATAGAAGAATAAAGCTTATTGTATTGATATACATTACCATCTTCTGTCTTTACTTCTTTTTTCTCTGTGTTAATTGCCACAACCTTTTGATTGTATCGAATGTCAGTACTATCTGCCAAAAAACTAAAGAAATGCTTAAAACCTCCCGTCTTTGGATAACGCATCTCCTTTGCGTAATAAGTAACAGGTGTATCTGCGGTTTTAGATCCCTGGATTACTTCCTCAACAGATGGCTGATATACTCGCTGTCCTACCCATTTTGTCTCAAGATTCTTTGCTTCACACATCCAATACTTTTTGGTGTAAACCATAGGGAAATGTTCTGCAAAGTAATCGCCAAATTGTATTCTTAACCACTGTTCATAGTTCGTTATTTGGGACATATCTACTTGTGGACGAGCCAAGAAATCGTCTATGATTTTCTTTTTCTCTTGCTCATCCAATGGGAACAGATTGTTTTGGGCAGGATGCTTAATCCATTTTCTGTTATAGATATTGTAAGGATTAGGGATGTGAGTTATGATTTCACCTGCAGATGAATTAAAAATCTTCAATACTTCCTCTTCCTTGGCAAAGGAAAGATGAACAAAGCGATCAAAGGTAAACCCATCAATAGTAAAACATCCACACAATCCGCCAAAAGTATCATCCTTTTCCAGAATGAGAGGCTGTATGCCTTTCTGCTTACAAGCATAAGCAGCTCCTAAACCAGAGATACCGGCTCCCAATATAATTGTCTTATTCATAATTGATTTGATTCTTCATTTTTAATATTCCATCCTTCAACGAAATCTTAGCTTTCCATCCTAACATAGATATATTCTTGGCTATCGGAGCAACAGCTTGCATCGTATCCCTGTCGCGATATGGGCGTCCACCCCAATGAATATTGCATTTCTTGCCATATACATGCTCCATCATGGAAGCAAGTTCTCTGATAGTAGTTCCCCTTCCGGTACCGATATGAAATGACTCACCATTCTTTATATCAGATATTCTTTCTGCATTCTCTACTACATGAACATAGAAGTCACACAAATCATCAACATGAGTGAAATCAAGGATTTGCTCTCCAGCTGTCATGTCAACAGATTCCTTACTATCCATAGATTCCAAAATATAATCCATTAGTCGTTTGACTGTCGGTTTTCCTCCGTATATAGTATAAGGAATGACGTTGATGTACTTGAATTGACAGAGTTGCGAATAATAATCTACAAATACACGAAATGCACTCTTTGTTGCGGTATAAAGATATGCGTCATTTATTGCTTCCGTTCCAAATCTATATTCTGCAAAACTTCCTGTATTAACAAACAGCTTCAAGGATTTACATTCTTTCAGAGCATCCAACAACTGGATACCATATAATATATTCGACTGCAATAGCGGCTGAATAATATCTGTATCATTGCGTGATGTAGAAAGACATGCTAAATGCAATACTATCTGAGGATTGAAGGCTTTAACACTATCCCAATCTTCTGCCTCTTTAAATAAGACTGATAAATTAGGAAAAAGAGCATGTGCCTTATCTACATTTCTACAGAGAACTAAGATTTCAGCTTCCGGACATTTATCTACGAGCATCGGCATGAGGTTCTGACCCACAAAGCCCGTAGCTCCAGTAATCAGTATTCTCATGCTGCACATAGATAAAATAGTTTAACATATTCTAAAATGGGGGGGGGTAATTTGAGTATCTTTTTTCAAGATTTCAATTCCCTGAGTTAAAGAGATTTTAGATTTCCAACCTAATAGCCTTATATTCTGCTCAATCGGTGCAACAGCATGCATAATATCTTGCTCAGAATAAACTCTACCACCCCAATTTGCATTCATTTTCTTTCCCCAAATCTCTTCCATCTTAGATGCAACCTCTCGAATAGAATATCCTTTTCCTGTTCCCAAATGAAACTGGTAAAAAGAATCTTTCAATTCTGGTAGTTTCTGCAACAACGTATAGAAGAAATCAGCCATATCATCAACATGAATGAAATCAAGAATCTGTTCACCCCTTGTAAAATCAACGGGTTCGCTGGCGGAAAAAGAATCAATCATATAATCTATTACCTTCTTATAGGCATTATATCTACCATAAGGAGAATAGACAACAACATTAATCCAATTCCACTTAGAAATGGATTGATAATATCGGATGATTGGACGTTCTGCCGTTTTTGTTGCAGAATACAAGTTGTTAGGATGAAACTCACCATTTCCATATCTGAATTCTGAGAATGTACCTATGTTGATGAAGTGCTGACACTGAGTATTACTCAATGCCTCCAACAAAAATGTGGTAAACGAAATATTGGCTTCCACCAATTTATTTGCATTCTCATGATTATGACGGCCTGTGAAGAATGCTGCCAGATGTAAGGTAGCATCTGGGTTAGTATTCTTTACCTGCTCCATCCAATCAGAAGACTGGGTAGTTATCATTCCTACAGATTCGTTGCCAAACAAAGTCTTTGCCTTATCTAGATTTCGGACTAAAAGAACCAAATCATTTACACCCTTACTAATGAGATAAGGTATCAACGTCTTGCCAACGAAGCCTGTAGCTCCAGTAATCAGTATTCTCATACGTTGAAATTATAAGGAATCTCTGACAAATCAACCCTTGATGCCTCTGAATCATCATGAACTTCCGGTATAATATCCATCAGCATTGATGTGCCCTCACCTACTCCTGCAAAAGCCATCCAGAGACCTGGCTGAACCGTTAAACGCTGGTAATTATCCTTTGGTGAAAGGATAATCTCTTCAAACTGTCCTTTTGTCTTACTGCCTTCACGGTCATCGTAAACAACAAACTTTACAGCACCAACAGGTACAACGATGTTCAGCACCATACGATTATGTCGCTTCCAGCCTTTCACCATGCCATGTTTGATTTCAGAGAAGTAAGCTTCTCCAAAACCAACATATCCTTCATCTGTACTATGAATGGCATGAAATATATCACCCTTAGGAACAGCAATGTGCTTCATCGGATGTAATTCTACTCCTTCTATCATATTATTTTGTCCAATTTAAGTTCTGACTTTCAGCTTCCTTAGTATAATATTCAATCTGCTTCTTGGTCAAATCGAACATATCTACGTTTTTGCCCTCATAGAATGCTTTGTACCACTCTGCAATGATATGTACACACTGCTCATAATGCAAAGTTGAATGCCAATTGAGATAAGCAAGAGCCTTATCACAGTTCAATTTCAAAAGGGTAGCCTCCTTGAACGGTACATTACCTGTCAGTTTGGAAGCCTTCTCCTTATCCAATCCCCACTCTTCTGCCAAATCCTGCGTCAACTCGAACACAGTCTTTGTCTGTTCTGCACGAGGGCCAAAATTATAAGCCTCTCCATTCTCTGACTTATTCTCATAGAGATATTGTCCCAAAGTAAGGTAACCACTCAGAGGTTCCAATACATGCTGCCAAGGACGGGTAGCCTTAGGACAACGGATTTCTACAGTTTCTCCCTTAGAGAACGCCTTAACACAATCTACAATGATACGGTCTTTAGCCCAATCACCACCACCGATAACATTACCTGCACGAGCTACGCCCAGCTTGATGTTTGGCATATTCTGGATGAAAGAATACCAATAGCAACGGATAGCTAATTCTGCTGCACCCTTTGAACCTGAGTAAACATCCTTGCCACCAACCTCATCAGTTTCACGGTAGCCCCAAATCCATTCTACATTATTATATGCCTTGTCTGAGGTAATCAATACACATGTACAATTCCAATCAATATTTCTGATTGCTTCGAGTACTGATGTTGTGCCAATCACATTTGTTGTCATTGTATCAAATGGATCTTTGTATGACGTCAACACCAATGCCTGCGCTGCCAAATGGAAGATGAAGTCAGGCTTCACTTCCTGCACATAAGCGTTCATTGCCTCTTTGTCACGGATATCTCCAAACTTATGGTGAATCTTCTCATTCAATTTACATACATTGAACATTCCAGGTTCTGAAGGCACATCGATAGAATAGCCATAAACCTCAGCACCCAACATAGTGAGCCATGTAGAAAGCCATGAACCTTTAAAACCTGTATTGCCAGTAATCAATACTTTCTTTCCTTGATAGACGTTATTAAATGCCATATTATTTATTTTTAATTGATTTATAAAATTGATGATTTAGGGACTTCTCTTTCCCATTTCTTCCATGGAGCAGTATTGGTTTCCAATAACTTCTCCAACATATTCTTCTCACGGATGTTATCCATACACTGCCAGAATCCTTCATGGACATATGACATCAACTGGCCTTCTTTTACCAATTGTTCCAATGGTGCTTTCTCGAAGACGCAGTCATCACCTGTAAGATAATCAAAGATTTCTGGCTGCAAAACCATATAACCAGCATTGATAGGTGCACCATCGGTGATATTCTTCTCACGGAAGGACTTGACAGCATTATCACCACCAATATTGAGTACACCTTTCTCTTGCTTCATTTTGACAGCGGTCAATGTGGCAAGTTTGCCATGTGATTGATGGAATTTCAAGAGTTTGTCTATATCTACATCACAAACACCATCACCGTATGTCATGAAGAAAGGTTCGTTACCCACATATTTCTGCACACGCTTGATACGGCCACCAGTCATGGTGTTGTAGCCAGTATCGACTACCGTCACCTTCCAAGGTTCCAACTCGCTTTGATGAATAGTAACCTCATTAGTCCCATTCCGCCAATCGAAACTCACATCGCTGTTATGAAGGAAGTAATTGGAGAACCATTCCTTGATGTATTCCTGTTTGTAACCTGCACAAATGATGAATTCATTGTGACCATAATAAGAATATTCCTTCATTATATGCCAAAGAATTGGCATTCCGCCAATCTCAATCATTGGCTTAGGCTTAAACTGGCTTTCTTCGCTAATGCGGGTGCCAAAGCCTCCTGCTAAAAGTACTACTTTCATAGCTTCATTATTTTTAGAATAGAATTACTTACTTATATAGATTCACATTGATATCAAATGGAGTATCGAAGTCCTTCAACATCGCATGCTTCGTATCTTTCTCTGAGAGATTGGCATGCTCTGTTGGGATTTTCCAATCGATACCGAGAGATTCGTCCAAAATAGAAATACCTCCATCTGCCTCTGGATGATAGAAGTTATCACACTTGTATTGAAAGACTGCAGTTTCTGAAAGGACAGCGAAACCATGAGCAAAACCCTTTGGAATGAAGAACTGGCGATGATTGTCTTCTGTCAGTTCTACAGCCACATGCTTGCCATAGGTTGGTGATCCTTTGCGGATATCTACAGCTACATCAAGCACTCTACCTTTTACGCAGCGTACCAACTTGCTCTGGGTATATGGTGGGCACTGAAAGTGCAGGCCACGCATCACGCCATAGCTACTCATTGACTCGTTGTCTTGGCAGAAGTGAACACTGTGTCCCAGGATTGGGGCTACCTTTTCTTCAAACTCTCGCTCGCTGAAGCTCTCGAAGAAGTAGCCACGAGCATCACGGAAGAGGCGTGGCTCTATAATGAGTACGCCTTCTATATCAGTTTTAATTATATTCATTGTTTTCTAATATTCTAAATTCTTTTTTAGTGTTTGATTTTTCTCTTCAAGTATTGAGAGGAGATATCGCCCATAATCATTCTTCAACATTAGCTGAGCATTATCTCTCAATTGTTCTGCAGTAATCCATCCCTGGCGGTATGCGATTCCTTCCAGACAAGCTACCTTCAAGCCCTGGCGCTTCTCCAAGACTTCGATAAAGGTGGATGCCTCAGAAAGGGAATCATGGGTTCCGGTATCAAGCCAGGCGAATCCTCTTGCCATGGTCTGAACCATCAGCTGCTTATCCTTCAGGAACTCCTGGTTGACGGTTGTGATTTCCAATTCACCACGAGCGGATGGCTTGATATGCTTAGCTACTTCCACCACCTTATTAGGATAGAAGTACAAGCCTACCACAGCATAGTTGCTCTTTGGATGCTGAGGCTTCTCTTCAATGCTCAGGCAATTGCCTTGCTCATCAAACTCAGCCACTCCATATCGCTCCGGATCACTTACACGATAGCCAAAAACGGTAGCCTTGTTATTCTGTTCAGCATCTACTACTGCTTGATGCAGCATCTGATTTAATCCTGCACCATAGAAGATATTATCGCCTAATACGAGACAAGCAGCCTCATCGCCAATAAATTTCTCTCCAATAATGAAGGCTTGTGCTAAGCCATCTGGTGATGGCTGCTCTGCATACTCAAACTTCACACCTAACTGGCTTCCATCGCCTAAGAGTCGTTTGAAACCTGGTAAATCGAATGGGGTTGAAATAATGAGTATCTCACGGATACCTGCCAACATCAATACTGATATTGGGTAATATATCATCGGTTTATCAAAGATTGGTATCAGCTGCTTGCTGATACCCTTTGTGATGGGGTACAAGCGTGTTCCGCTTCCACCTGCTAATACTATTCCTTTCATAAATGTTATCTTCTCATTAACTTTGCTGCAAATTCCAAGAAATCTGCAACATCATCGTATTCTTTTCAGCTGGGGCTTAAAATCGTCTGGAACTTGGAAAGATCTTGTTCTTGGTGCTATATTACCATCCTCGTACCATTTTGCGTGTATTTTACCATCTGCACCTGGTGTAAATGGAATCTTATCCATATCGTTTCTTAATCCCCAAACTGGAGATTCTTTACCTTCCATAAAACAAAGGCCTGAGTCATACTCCATAGGGCTATCTACACATCCATACATGTAATTAAACAAGAGTACCTGACCTATTTGCTGTGTACCCAAATAAGGGCGTTCAATATTACCTAAAACAGATTTTCTTGCAACTATATTTTGATGTATGTCTATCCATTGCTTTTCTGTTAGTGACTTCTTGATAGAGTACCAAGGTAACTTTCTACGACTAGTAATGCTAAACCCTGAAAACTTCAATGTTTTAACCCTCTTATTGATACTTTTGGCACCTCCAAACATTCTGACGGCAAGACTGACAGCCTCGCTGGAAAACGTTTTGGTACTTGCTATTTCTTTGGCTGTATCAACAATATCATCCTTGCACCATAAAGCATCACCTTGGTGATAATGATTATAGATTGCTTCCGAATCTTCTTTTGTATAAGAGAACGAATATAGATAGCCCCTTAATATACCTTTCTTTCCTACATGACAGGCATATCCTTTTTGTTTGCCTGGACGTTGAAATGGCTGAAGACCTATCACGTTAATCTTGTTAGAAAACACACCAAAAGGATTCTTGGAATCATCGCTTGTCTCATTAGACAATATCGCATAGATGTATCCAACATATTCTTTGTCTTCTGTCTTGGGCTTGTATGTATCCGTACATTCATCGTAATCACACATGGCAAAAAACATAGAGATATCAATATCAGAAGTGACATCCAACACATCTGTTTTCAATCCATAATGCTGTGCCAATCCAACATAATCTACAACATAGCCACACTCTTTGAAATGCCGAGTTACATCAAACTGCTCCAAGAACAGACGGAATTCAGCAATACGAACATGTTCTACGAAAATTTCCTCCTCTGTAAGTTCTTGACGATAAAGCGAAGGCAGACATGTTCCATGATATTTTCCTTGACCGCGATACAGGACACCATAGTCTAATGATGTAGGAAGTAATATGAAGCCTTTCTTTCCTGCCAATTTGACTTGCTCGAATTGCCCTTTCTGAGGTATAAACTCAGGATGATGTTTATAAAAGTATGCTCGTGACTTTTCATACCACACCAAATCATCTTTCAGTTCTTTGCACGAATCATAATGTCTTTCGGGTGGAACCACACAAATTGGATGAAATATAAAATCTTTCTCTTCCATAGCTTTCATTACGTTTTACTAATGTACTGAGCCTCCTTTAATTATTATCGATTTTATCTGTTCAAACATAAAAGTCTACTTTTAAAATCATCACTGTTTGAAAGGCAATCGACCTGCTATATAATGATTCCATCTGTTTAGCAAATCTATTCCTCTCTGTATTTCTTCATCCGTATAAAATGCGCCTAAATAATACTTCGTGTCATCGTCTTTTTGAGTTGTTAAAGAGAATTCATAATCACGACAAGAAAAGCCTTGATTACACAATTCCTGAAAGTCTTTTATATTGATATTTTGTAAATATCGGTTATTCTCCAAACTCAAAGCAAGTAATTCTGGGCGCAAATTATTCAAAATACAATATTTTTCCATCAATTTCTTTAATTTTGGATGATGCAGACCATTATAAAAGAGCATCACCAACTCATAACGAGAAAGGGTGGCTCTTAAAAATGTAGCATACTTATACTGTTCCTCCTTACCAAGCCAAACATTTCCATCTATAAACTTCAATATTGTATAAAGATGTCTATAATAGTGGTCTAATGTCGTAGTTGTGTAATTCTCGATAAAATTCAAACCTTTTTGACAAAGCACGCCAAAGAGACCATTTACTTTTTGTGGCTCGGAAAATGTACCAATATCATACTCATATTTACAAAATATATAAAAGAAGAGATTGCGTCCCTTAAACTCATCTGCAGTAATAACTTCTTTAGCCAACCTGCCAGGCTCAGAAGGATTGTCTTCCAAAATATTGTTCTTATGCCAATCTTTAGCATATAAATCATTGACTATACTTTGTTGGAGTTCCATCATATTGAAAAAAGTATTCTCAAATCGCTGTAATCTTAACGTTTCATTCTGAGTTGAAAACTCCTCCCTTTGTGCCTCCAGTTCTTGGCGTTGCATTCCAAGTTCATAGCGTTGCAACACAAAGGTTACAATCATACCAGCAAAAGCAAAAGCCGAAATCAAGGCATTGACCGCACCAAAACTATCACCAAACAAGGCTGGTGCACAATTATCTTTACCCACTGGGAAATAATTCAAAGATATATAATTGGTTAACATATATCCACCTCCCCAAAGGAGAAGACAAATGACAATAGCTCCAATCCACCAAACTTTTCCATTGGGTTCTTTCATCTTAACGTTCATCTTTAAAATACAACGTATAATAATTCAAACCTGAATCTTCATCCTTTCCTCTAAGAATATAACCTTCTCCCCCAAATATGGTAACATCAAAATTAGAGTCTAGATGAATGGTTGTTTTTGGAAATGCAGTTTTTGCCTGTCCTAATTTTGACTCCAAAGATAATGTTTGTTGAGGCAGCTGATATATATCTTCCTGCGAACGAGCATAGTCTATAAACTTTTTACCATACTCATCACCATAAACATCTATCGCAAATTCCTCTAAAGAAATACTTTCCTTAGTACGCATTATTGCTTTTATTTTAGAAACAAGCAAAGCTTTGTCCTTTTTGTTCATCCCAACAGCTTGAGTCTTCAAAAAATTACCACAAACTTTCAACAAAGTTTTAGTCTGATGAAAAGCTGTTTGATATGGTTCTAATTGCAAAAAATCATTTACCCAATATTTAAAATCACCAACCTTATGACTTTTATTAAAACAAGAAACAACATATCCTTTGTCTGATTCTGTATTTAGAATTAAACATCCTTTATCAGCCTTGCGCAATGAAAAGGTCTCTACTGTTTCAACTTCAAATCCATCATTAATAGATTTGAGCATCACATTTTTTTCTTTTTTTTCTGTCTTCAACAATACGATAGCAGAAAACAATTGCTTATTATAAGAAACATCTTCCAAATATAATACCCATAATTCCCCTGGTAAAACTTTGGTAGAGTTTCCTTGTTCATACAAAGTCTTTGCCATGTAAACCGATTGTTTCAACAATGCTTCTGGGGTATCAAAAACTTGTTGAGCATAAGAAAAAATCTTATTTTCTGACGCTTTTATATTTTTAAACGAGTACAATTCCTTCATGTCAAAAGCAGAAGAAACAAGGGCGGCAAGATCTTTTTTGACTGGAGCGAAATTCAAACATTCGTTTGAAATTTTCACACCCTCACCATTAAACTTATTGCCGACAAAATGAAGTACCACACTTTTTATTTTACCAAACTTAATCATTTTTTGTATATTTCTTTATTATACGACTTGGAATCAACGCTTCACCATCCAAAAACTGGTGACATGTCTTAAAATAAGAAAATCCATTTTCACCTTCCCAATAACTTTTAGGAGCATGTTCTACAAGAATGACTTGGAAGCCTTCTTTTTTGCTATCCACCACATAATCCATAAAGTCATTGATAACTCTAAAGGCATCTTTTAACTTATCCTCATCATTGCTATTTACCTCGGCATTTCCTACATAATAAGGAATACTTGGCTGATCAATAAACAAGAACTGAAAGACATTTGAATCCACATAATCTATAAGATACCTATGCAGACCTAGGAAAAAACACAGATGCATGAACATATAGTTAGATTGACTTCCAACAACATCATAGTCATAACCTTCATCCCTACCTCTCAACTGCAAACGCTGACACTCTCTATTATATTTTGTCTTACACCCCTCATAAAACTCCATATAATTAAAATTGTCATATATACATTGAAACTCATCTTCTAATTTCTGCCATTTCTTATAATCAGCCTGTTCCTTTTCATCAATAAGCGTAGCGAGTTCCTCAAAACGCTTAACCCTCACATCATAATCATCTATACTGTACACCTTATCCTTTGGTTCCTCCTTCATATCCAAATGGCTAAGTTTTTCTTCTACAACACCAATTGCCCGATAAGACTGAGCTTGCTGGTATACAGCTTGTTTTAATACAGAACTTTGCTTAATCAATTCTTGTTTTTCTGTAATTTTTCGCTTCACCTCAGCTATCTGCTCTTCAAACTTAAATGTATCCAAAACATTTTGTTTTCTTTCTTCCACAATTTGCGATAATGCCTTCCCCAAAGATCTCATAATATAATCTGTCCACATCGTAAAGATGCCATTCTCTTTCATTCTTTGAAGATACTCTATAGGCTTCAATGCATCTTGCATTTTATCCAACGTACCCAAATATTGCTCATACTGAGCCTTTGCAGACACCAAGTTATGCAAATAGATAGAATCTTCCATCAAGCTACGTTTGATTTGGTCGATATCATTATCGGTTTCCTCCTCGTTTTTTGATACAGCTACCTTAGCCATTTCAACTCGTTTACGCAAAAGAGCAACCTGCTCATTCAAATCCTTTCCATTTATGTCACTAACATCAAACCCATTACCTTTCAACAATGCAATACAAGATTCTACGACATCTTGAACATTTTGCAATCGCCTTTTTTGATTATCGTGTTTTTTGATTTCTGCTCCCAATTTCTTTTGTTCACTTTTTAGCTCTTCCGTATTCAGTCCCTTAGGAGTAATAACATTGTCAACCAACATTTCTCGAAACTCGGACTTGCCAAAATATTTAGTATCAAAGAAATTAATATTTAGATAATCATAAGGAGAAGTAATGATGTTTTCAGTAAGCATATTGAAGATAAAGTTGCTTCTGAACCTAAACTCCTTACCTTCATTGTGATAACCTAGGACACTATTCAAGTATTTCCGTCCCCCTTGAATTTGATAGTTGGTACTAGAAGGATAAAAGCCATCTTCAAATTTACCCTTTTGAATGTACACATCGCTTGTTATAGTTTCCAAATCTGGACGTTTCCGTGCAATAGCATAAGTTTCCCCATTTGCATTAAATTCCAAACCATACCATTTAGAGAACTGATTGATAACAGGTTCCACTATGTTTGACTTTTCGGAAAGCAAACAGTAATTGATGATTGCTATAATATTACTTTTACCTGTTGAGGAATTACCAGTTATCACATTTACTTTATTGGGGTAAAAGGATAGCACTTGCGGCTCATCCACGGGCTCAAACCATATTATTAATCTAGATACATTAAATTTCATAGCTCTATGTTTAATTGTCTGTATAAATCAGATAACTTCATCCGTACTGCTTCTTGATAAAGCTGGAAAAACACTCGAACCAATCGTTCCAGTCTTAAACATTCCCCAACATCTAGTATTCTTGTATTAACATCCAATAGCACTATACTTTCACCTTCCAAAGAAACGAGATGCAAATCTAACAACACAGACACTCCGTTTATCAAGATAGGTAAAGCATCACGATATTGGTCGTTAAAATTCAGCAGTTTATTTTTTCTAATTTGAAGAACATTCACCAAAGCAAAATGCCTGTTTTCCACCAAATTGCAGACTGATTCATCTAGTACCAAAGGTAATAAAGCAGCAGCCACTGCAACATTCATCCTCATGGTCCTCTTTAATACACCATGTATCAAACTTGCAACTAAGGCTTCATTATTATATATATGATAATCTAATTCCATTACATATTCTCCCTATTCCAATCAGCACGCCAATATACACGAGGGGTAAGTTCATTAGATAGTGCCAGCATCCACCCTGAAGAGAAATGTGGCTTTATCTGAATTCCATTGTAATTGACATCAGTTTTCATTGACTGAGAAAAGCATGAATACCCGCAAGATTTCATCGTTTTTTCATCATTGCCTTCTGCCGTATTAAGCATTTCATGATTAGCATCAACATATATACCCTGCCATGTTTTTATTACCTTCCGCTCTATTTCTTCACGAAGGCTATCAGCCATTTCATGGCTTGTAACACAATAAGCATTAATACTATTCACATAACACCAATAGTAGCCCATATATAGAGTAATGCTTAAACTATCAGATATACCAATTGACTCCAATTGCTTTACCATCGTCATTTGGCGATAATCAATAGGCAACTCCCTGTCATCTTTATCCTCTATAGGTTCAAATGGCTTTATCGTCAACTTTTGTATATCTGACTGAAACTCATATAGAAAATCCTCAACCCTCATCTGAAAGATTCCCTCTTTATGCTGTTCTTTCTTTACCCATAGTTTTCCTATAATAGAAAACAGCACATCATCCGCCAACACAGGGAATGCATATTTATCCACAAACCTATCAAACATCGCCCCAATTGGGTTATCTATCTGCCTCACCTCTATCTTTGATATAAGCTTCATCACTTTCTTGCCCTCTGCTAGCAACTTTCCTGCTGCCTCCCGACAAGTTTGCATGTTTTGAAGTTGTTTCAAACAACTAACAATATCTTCATAATCAGCCTCGCCATGTCTCACTTTGTCTATGACATTTAAAAAATCATGGGCAGGAAACATATTAACTATTAAGATGCATCTTATATCACGAGTCGGATTACCTTCGGATTCTAGCAATTTAATGAAATCCAACCAATTGAGAATTGTTTTCCAAATATCTTTATTGGAATTTGTCATTCTCTTCCCCTCTAAAAAAGAGTGCTTTACTTGTATCAAGTCAATTTTCCAAGAACCATGATCTATAACAATATCATCCTTATCCTCATATTTGACAATATCCTCTAAATTGCTTTCAAAAAGATATTTGACAAAAAGAGCAAATTGATAGTCAAAACCATTCTGTTGCCAAAACGCACTATGTCTTTTTATAAAATCCTCGGATGCCATAATAATCTTAGTTTATTCAAAGATAACACTTATAAAGTAAACGCAAGCGTTCAACCACTATGACAATACAACTCCATCCCCAGTGTTTACAGGGGATACAGGGTATTTTAAGAAATTGGACTTTTCTGTTTTTTTAACAGGTTTAACTAAATCCCCTGAAGAAATCCTGTCATTGTTCTTGCCATGCATCTTACGCCTGCGGGCTTGCAATTCTCCTGTAAGTTTGTCAACCTGAGCCTGCAAATTGACAATCTTACGATCTGACTCTGTCTTTTGCTCCTTCTGCTTATTACCCAAGGCAAGATTGGCATCCAGAAGTGTCTGTACAGTCTGATCCAATTCCGTAAATCACCGTTAGAACGTAACTACTGATTTTCAGCAGTTAGCACATCCAACATTTTTCAAAAAAAGTATATTATTAATTGGTATTGCCAAAGCTACCTATTAGGCAGCCTTGACATTCACCTTTTTGTTCGAGTTATAATTACATGGGATTAGGGACATGAAGTCTTGCTCCCCCTCCATCAGTCGGGTGAGTATATCTTCTATATAATCGCCAAAATTAATGTCATTCAACTTGCAGCTCTCAAAAAGTGAGAACATAAAAGCTATGTTTTCCGCACCTAAATGGCTACCGGTATGCATCCAGTTTCGCCTACCCATAGCCAAGTGGCGGAACATTCCGACTGCATCCATGATTTCAACCTGACGCAGATTCATTCGAGAATTTTCCTCTCGAATCGCCTTTTCATCAGATGAACCTTGCTGCAATGATACTTGAAACTCTGCAACACGAGATTGCATACGCTTCAGTTCTGCATGCATGGATGGTATCAAACTCTTAATATCAGTATTCATAATATGAAAGATAATATATCACAAAGACAAAGGTGGTAAGAAAACAGCCTCACGGACAACACGTTTACCTCGTCTGTTTATCATGATACGTCTTTCCAAAGTGCATCGGATCTGTTGCTACAAAACCATTTTCAGCTACATATCCTTCACTTTTTGCCATGGCTTCGCCGTCGTCCCCTGCAATAGTGGACGTAACCTGTGAGTGTATATTTGTCTCTTTCATCATGCGAATCAAGTTCGTTTTTTGATGACGTTCATCTGAATCTCGATATAAGAGACACAGAATCTCCTTGCAAAAATACGAAAATTGTTGGAAACTAGCAAATTATGCGTGTTAAAAAATTAATATCATTCTACGAAAATCAACATTATTTTACTATTCTTTTCGTACATAATTTCCTAAGTCGTTGATTGAACGAAAGTTTTCGGTTTTTCTGTATCTCTCATGTAAAGATTCAGAAAAAATGGTTCATTTTGGTTCATTTTACAAAATCCCTCTTTTTATTCTTTTTTGCAGCTTATAGGGCAGCCAGTATCTTGGCGTTGGCATCATCTACTTCTGAGCTTTTGATGGAATTGAGATAGATTTGCGTGGTGCCTTCTCCATCTTTCGTTTGGTTGCAACCTTTGTGATGATGGCAGATACACCTGATACAATTGCCTCTAAACGAACAAAGGGAAACAACCAGTCTTTGGTCGTTCCCCTTTGTTCGTTGTATTCATTCTGATTACATCACATGATTGTCAAAATGGCTTTGCATGCAAATCATCCCGTCCTTCCTTGTTGATAAAGCGAGCTGCACTCGGCAATTTGAAAGCGAGCTTTCATTGCACTCACTGGCATCTTTTTTTCCCATTAAAGAAGGATTTTTTCGAATCCCTCCGTCTCCCTTTCCAAAGGGAGCTCCACCTCTAACCAAGCCTTCCTCCTCAGAAGGAAGGATGTAACCGCCCTACTCGGTGCTCAGAACCGCTACGCTCTAAGGTTGGCGGACCATCAAAGGTCTTCGCCATATTGTGCGGGATGGGACCGCCTGACTATTATGGAGATCAGCGCTTACGTCCTTTACCAAATAATTCAGAATGCGAACCTAAACGAACTAATTCTATTGCATTATTGTTCTTATCAAACCAAATCAAAAGTGTATCATTTTCTATATGGCATTCCATATAGTTCTTCCAGTTGCCTTTCAAAGAATGAGGATTATATTCTTCCGGTATCTGATTGCCTTCTGCCAAAAGCTTAACTATCCCCATAAGCGTTTCTACAAATTCTTTATCATTCTTAAAACGCTTATAATCTTTCTTGAACTGCGAGGTCTTTCGAATTTCTTTCATAAACCCTATTCCTCCATTGATGCCATGAAACTTTCTAAGCTATCTACTCGAACTACTCCCGCATCATGACCACTCTCAGCCTCTTTCATTGCTGCCAAAGTTTCTGCGTTTGGAACATCTTCCAAAGCAGCACTCCTTGAAACTGGGGAGTCTGAAACTATTTTAACGCCTCTCATAAGAGAGAGGACATTCTTTAATTGCTCCAACAAAGATGGACTATCTATCTGTAATGTTAACTGTGCCATAACTTCTATATTTAATTCGCAGCAAAGATAAGGGTTTTCTGTGAAACCACCAAATTTTGGGGGAGTTTTTTCAACTCTGACCAATTACTTGTAGAGATCTACGGTGATATCGAATGGTGAAGCGAAATCTTTCAGCATTGCATGCTTCGTAATAAGCAGCTAACGCCCTATAACAATTTTCGACTCCCCTGTCCCCCTCTTGCGAAGAGGGGGTCCTTACCCTATACCCAAGCCCTAAATCCCTACCATAGGGATTAGGGATGTAACCGCCCTCAGTGCTGTTTTTCTAAAATCATCCCGTCCTTCTTTACCATTAAAGAAGGCTCCACCTCTCATCTCGGTCTTCTCCCCTCAGGGAAGAAGAGGAAAACCGCCCTCCGGTGCTCAGAACCGCTACGCTCTAAGGTTGGCGGGGCATCAAAGCCCTCGCCATGGTTGTGCGGGATGGGACCGCTGGGCTGTTATGGGGATCAGCTTGCAATTATATTGCTGAAAGTGGGTGCATGGAGAGGGTATCCTCATTGTTGCCATAAAACTTTCTATCTCGGTCTTCTTTCTTGATTATTCCTTATCTTTTTTTATCTCGTCAGCAGGTTTCTCCACCAATTTTTGCTCAGCCTGGCTGGCAGTGGGCGCAATGAGATTGTTTCCGCCATGAATATTGAAGATAGCATGGGGATCCTGACACTCCTTGATTTGATCGATGAGGCCATGATACTCCTTGGACATCATCTTGCGTAGCAGACATTGCACTCGGGAGACGTCAGCAAAGTGATTCTCATTCATGAACTCCTGTGCCTTCTGTATCATGTACAAATTTTTATCCTCCATACTAAATTAACCATCTAGAATCAATAAAAGCCAATTTTCAGCAGCAATTGACCATAATCCGCAAGTTTTGCGAGTTGAAAATCCTATAGTTGTACGACTGTAAAGCTACAGTTGTACGACTATACATACTATAGTTGTACAACTCTGGAGTTATTGTCGTACAACTATAGGGGTCATAGTCGTACGACTATAGATTTTCAAAAGCTCTAGCATATTTTTCAATTTTTATACACTGCTGTTTATCAGCAACTTACCAAGCCTCAACATAATTTCAATTCTACAAATTGAATTTGGATTCATTGAAAATTCTGAAATTATGGAGTGCGTAAAAGTGCCTTTTGTCAGTATTTTTCCTCACGCTACTTCATTGGTGATTATTTCCACTTATACCAGGCTTCATTGATATACTTGCGGATATTACTGATGCCTGTAGTAACCTGAGGTGCCAAGGGCTGTAAGACTTCGATGAACTCCTGCTTCACCATAATATCTTGGTCAACCTTTACATCTGTATCATTCACCATATCCATCACCACCTGAGCCAATTCCTTGGCATTGGTGCATGCAGAGAGCTTGGCTACATATTCTGCTAATGCTTCTACATTATTAATATATAAGGAGAGACGGGTTGTTTCGGGTGAGAGAACAGGCTCTTGACTTGTGGTCTTCGCCTTCATCATCTCCTCTATGTACTTGTCGCCATAAAAGTTTTGCTCAGCCTTGATAGCATTGGGCAGAATCTGGTTGTTACCGCCAGAGATATTAAAGACGATATTTGCCTTGCTGGTATCTTCCATTGCTATGATTCTTATTAAAAGTGAACGTATCGTGAATGAGCAGTAAACAGATGGTGAACGTCAGTGAAGGCATTTGTTTTCGCCTCCGAAATGTTGTATCTTCGCAACGTCAATCAGAACAAACGGGATTGCAAATCTCTTTGAACTGACGATGACTGAACTTTAGTATTAATCTTTTAAATGTTTTAATTATGAGTAAAAGCTACAAAGTTGCTAAGAAGACCATTAACATGGGTGAGAAGAAGGGTCAGACTCTCTTTTCTGTTAGACCTTACAGTTACGGTACCTTGACCACCGAGGAGGTTGCTAACCAAATCGCCGTGGAGTCTACAGCTACTCCTGCAGACGTAAAGGCGGTACTCGACCGCTATGCTTACTACGTGAAGGAGAACCTGAAGAAGGGTTACGACATCGAGTTGCTTGGATTCGGCAAGCTCTTCATCCGCTTCATTACCGGCAAAGCCGTAGAAGATGAGAGTAAGGCGAACGCTAAACTCGTCAAGAGTCTCGTTCCTGCCTTCCGTCCTTCTTTCACCAAGTTGCAGAATGGTACTCGGCTCTACAACCTGATTCCTGATTCCATCGAACTCGTCAAGTACGGTGAAGAGAAGAAGGATAAGACCACAGGCGGCGAGACCACTGACGGAAAGAACACTAGCGGTGAGACCACTGGCGGCGGTTCCGGCACCGAGGCTGGCGGAACTGGTTCCGATAATGGTGACGGATTGGAATAGTCTCCAACTCTGGCAGTGCCTTACCTCTCTGAAAGGGAGGCACTGCTAAACTCTGCTAACTTATTGTTTCATTTAAATTTTATTGATTATGAAAATGTTTCGTTCTAACTCTGAATCAAATCCAAACAAGATTTCCTGGACTCAAATCGTGAATGCCATCGTACAGGCGCTGATTGCTGCTCTCACGGCACTGGGAGTAAGCTCGTGCGCGAGTGCCTTATAGCAATGTTAAGTGTTGAGTGTTGAGTGTTGAATGTTGAATTATTCCTATGACGAAAGTTACATTTCCAATGAACATTGGCGGGGGGAAGGTACGCTCTGAGCGCATGCTTCTCGCCAAAGAGGAGAACGGCAAGAACATGATGTCTGCCGACTCTGTGAGATTTCTGGTACTGCATTGCTCGGCCAGCCGATGCAATCAGGACTATAGTGTGGAACAGCTGCGCCGTGACCATAAGGCTCGTGGGTTTTATGACATCGGCTACCACTTCTACATCCGTAAGGATGGTACGATGACGCAGCACCGTAAGCTGCTGGAGGTAGGGGCTCATGCCCGACCTTATAATAGATGCTCTATCGGCATCTGCTATGAGGGAGGGCTCGATGAGCAAGGCAAGCCTTGCAACACCATGACAACTGAGCAGGAAACGAGACTCATTGATCTTTTCAGGAATCTGAAGATTCTCTTTCCGAAAGCGAAGATTGTGGGCCATCGGGACTTGCCTGGGACTACTCCAAAGGAGTGTCCGTGTCTGGATGCTGGAAGCTGGGCTGCCCGACACCGCCTTGATTAACTCTTATAACTCCTTTTGGCTGGCATTGCTAGCTAAAGGAGTTTATCATGATACGTCTTTCCAAAGTGCGTCGGATCTGTTGCTACAAAACCATTTTCAGCTACATATCCTTCACTTTTTGCCATGGCTTCGCCGTCGTCCCCTGCAATAGTGGACGTAACCTGTGAGTGTATATTTGTCTCTTTCATCATGCGAATCAAGTTCGTTTTTTGATGACGTTCATCTGAATCTCGATATAAGAGACACAGAATCTCCTTGCAAAAATACGAAAATTGTTGGAAACTAGCAAATTATGCGTGTTAAAAAATTAATATCATTCTACGAAAATCAACATTATTTTACTATTCTTTTCGTACATAATTTCCTAAGTCGTTGATTGAACGAAAGTTTTCGGTTTTTCTGTATCTCTCATGTAAAGATTCAGGAAAAATGGTTCATTTTGGTTCATTTTACAAAATCCCTCTTTTTATTCTTTTTTGTGGCTTATAGGGCTGCCAGTATTTTGGCGTTGGCATCATCTACTTTATTATATATGTCATTTGCGGTGGCTTTGTCTGTCCATCAGGAACTCTCCGAGCACTTAAAGCTCAGTCGCCGCACCTTGCAGGAATACCGCAAGCCGATAATTGATGGGAAGATCAGAGATGACAGATACACCTGATACAATTGCCTCTAAACGAACAAAGGGGAACAACCAGTCTTTGGTCGTTCCCCTTTGTTCGTTGTATTCATTCTGATTACATCACATGATTGTCAATTTTCCAATGGCTTGATATCATCATTCGTTTCATGTATCCAATTGCTCACATTATAAGATAATTTATATCTGTCTCGGATAAAATGAGTAAAAGAAAAGAGCTAAACTTGGTGTAATGAAACAATGCTCCATCTCATCGATGAGGAAGTTCGGTATTATGGTACAAATAAGTAGGCAATTCTGTCAAGAGCATAAAAACAACATGATAAATCAATACTTTCCTAGTCCACTTACAATCTCTGCCCTATAATTGGGGCTCCAGAAAGAATGGGCTCCTTCAAGTTCATAGATAAAATCAATCAGACTGAAATCATTCTTATAACTGAACACATGCTGCGTTGCATACATATACCGTAGATAGTTTTGCCTTCTCACTTCTTTATCGTCAGCGTTTACGAATGCTCCATCTAAGTCTTCTTTATTCTTAAAATATAAACGATTAAATACCGACAGCGCCAGTTCTGGCGACAAAGGCATAGTCAACTCACCACCATATTGTGCTAGCCCCATAAACATTGGTCTTACATTTTCCACATGTGGCGAAACTACTATTGGAAAGTCTGAAGTATAAAAATCGTTGCCCTTACTTATCCAAAACACAAAGATGTTGTTGGCTATTGCATTAGCAAACATCATCAACGTTTCATTATCCAGATAGGACAAATTAGCATGCAGCGCAGGCTTTTCACATTTTACATCTATCTCCAATTTCCTGAATTCCTCATTGCCTGTCTGCACAGCCATTATCTCTTTCACCATATCAATACCAGCACGCTCCATCCTGATATAGTCATCCACCATAACATCCCCTGTATGCGGCATCCGAAAATACTGTGTAAGGATATGTAGAGCAAATTCCCTTTTCTCAAGATAATTTAGTCTGTAGTGGTCATATCCTGTAACCCACTCTCTTTTAATATCATCTATCTGTTTTAAGAATTGGGCATATAGAGGCTCTACTGTATGAGCAAAATGATCTATCTCGATGGATAGGCTGTTTATCTTGCTTTTACCCTCCTCATTACTTTTTTTCACATACTTATCCGAGATTGTATAAAGGTCATCCTCACAGCATACTGACATCAATGATGCATTGTATCTTCTACAATGTATTTTATCGTAAGTATAAATACATTTCTCATTTTCAGAGAATCGCTTAAGATAACATCTTGGTATATAGTGCTGCTTCATACTCTACCATTTAAATAATACTTCTTTACTTTCTCTATTATCTTATCCAACCCATCATCAGGAACATAGTAATCATTATACATATACTGTCCTGTTTCTAGATATGCTAACCACAAGTGCATGCATAGCACATAGCTATCATGAAGGTCTGACAAGTTGGAGTTCTTCCCTACATACATATTACCAGCATCCCATGTTTCTTGTGATACAGGGTATAGAAACCCTTGTTTGGGATTCTGGACTATATGTGCATACCCATCTTCATCTATGACAAGTTTGTTGTTATATTCATCATCTGCATTGCGCATCAATGTCTCTATCTCGCTTTCTGTAAATAGATGGCTAGGCACACCTTCTTTCTGTAGCTTGGCTTCAAACGAAATACCTAATGAATACGTTTCAGTATCATATCCATTGGTAGCACATATCGAAATCACCTTCTGATACATCTTATCTAAAAGCGCAATCACTTCATCCCTGTCCCAAATCTTAAGTGGTTCTATGCCTTCTTCTTTAGAGTTCCTGATGTACCCATCCTTGCATAGCACCTCGACGCCTTTCTTTCCAAAGACATTTATAAACGTTCCAATTTGAGTTTCTATCTTGAAACTGATCTTTCCATCATTCTTATGAACTGTATCATTTATTTCATCTATAAAACAAAAGTCCTTATCACTGCTGTCCCGTTTAGAAATCATCGGGCCTGAAAAGGCTAGGATATAG
>ERZ1023981.75-NODE-75-length-34330-cov-11.169395_pt1 | contig 34330 bp, 29 predicted proteins | sample MGYA00380435_ERZ1023981 | MGnify/ENA primary metagenome ERZ1023981 (study PRJEB33179, sample SAMN07449057) | human gut metagenome | biome: Human-gut; feature: Human associated habitat; material: Faeces | host: Homo sapiens | place: India:Kasaragod | collected...
GCCTAACTGACACTCACGCCGCAGATCGCTTTTGACGTTCTGCTGAGTAGTCTTAGCGTGGTAGGCTTCAATGACACCAAGATCATCTCCGCTACGAACCCAGGTGGACGCGGGCACATGTGGGTTAAAAATCTATTCATCGATCGCAACATGCCGCCAGAAATGCAGCCGTTCTCCTCCCATGTGGCATTCGTTCCGGCCACCGTGGACGATAACCCTCACATTTCCGATGCTTATAAGGCCCAGCTGGACACGCTGCCGGAGAAGCTCCGGAAGGCCTACCGAGACGGAGACTGGAACATCTTCGAAGGCCAGGTCTTCGAAGAGTTCCGGAACGATGAACACGTCATTCATCCCTTCCCAGTTCCCGCAGACTGGCCGCGCTACCGGTCCATGGACTGGGGCTACACAAAACCATACGCTATATATGAGTACGCAACAGACTATGATGGCGTGGTGTACGTTATCGGAGAGTGGTACGGATGCAAGCCCGGTACGGTCAACACAGGGACGCAGGAGACCGCCCGGGAGGTGGCCCGCAAGGTCAAGCATCTGGCTGGAGCCTTTGGCATTGCGGACCCTGCTATCTGGCAGCGCACAGGACACGACGGGCCGACCATCGCTGAAATCTTTGCTAATGAAGGCGTTCCTTGGACACCGGGGGACAATGACCGAATGGCGGGGCTTATGCAAGTGCATATGAGACTTAAAGAGCATAAGCTTAAAATCTTCTCATCCTGCCACCATCTCATTCGTACTCTGCCGGCGCTGACATACGACAAGCACAAGGTGGAGGACGTGGACACGGAGGAAGAGGATCATGCTTATGATTCTCTCCGATATTTCCTGATGTCCAGGCCCATAACTCCGGAAAAGGGCGAGATAAAGTCCATTGATAAGTACAAGTTAGTGAGACCGGACAGGGAGGATGGAACGGCATGGGGCGTGTAATCCCAGATTTATCGTCTATCAAATTTGTTAGCCAGAGAGGCCTCCGGGACTATGCTTTTAAGGTCCTCAAGGGCGAAGTAGGCGAACATGTGAATAAAGGTGTGATTATCCCGGGAAAATACACAGATCGGGAGCTCCGGGCGTTCGTTGAGCAGATGCCGGATTGGCAGCTCAGGCAGATGTACGACCTGATGTATGGTTCCGAAATGGTGGAATGAGGTGAGAACATGACAGGATTAGAAGAAGAAAAGGACCTTCCTCAGCAGCAGGCTGGCGGCTTTGATTTCGAGGCCGCCAAAGAGCGAGTAAAGGAGGCACTCCGACTGTCGGAGACCTGGCGAGACTACGCTAAGCAGGATTATGAATTCGTGGCTGGAAAGCAGTGGACTGATGCGGACTTGAACAACATGAGACGGTCAAAGAGACCGGCTATCACACTCAACCGCATCCGGCCAATCGTCAATCTGCTTTGCGGCTATGCTGCTCAGAACGAGACCGAGCCGGATTTCCTTCCCCGCTCCGAGGAGGATGACCGGGTGAGCCGCGTGGCAAAAGGCATCACCAAGTATGTTTTTGATAAAGCGTCCTACCAGAAGGCCAAGAAACGGGCATTCAGGGACGCCATCACCTGCGGCGTCGGTTATTATTGGACATCCTACTCTTTCAACTACAAGAAGATGGACGGGGAAATCAAGATTGAGAACGTGAGCCCCTTCGATGTGTTCATCGACCCGGAAAGCACGAAGGACGACCTGTCAGACGCCGCTTTCTGTGGCCGGTACTCATGGGAATCGCCGGACAAGCTCTGCCAGGTGTACCCAGAGCATGCCGACAAAATCCGCACCATGTTCCACGATTACGATGAGACCGAGCTGGAGACGGTGGAAACCACGCCGCTGTGGTACTCCAACGAGCTGAAAAAGCTCCGAGTTGTTCAATATTGGTATCGCAAATACGGGACAAAGAAGGTATTCACGGCGGGATCTGAAATCATCTCAGACACGTCGTCTCCGGAGTACATGGCCCTCATGGCCGCCGGCGGGCAGCCGATGACCGTGCCGGATGAACACATCCGCTTTGCAACATTCTGTGGCGAGGTGCTACTGGAAGAAGGCGAGAGCCCGTACACTCATGGACGTTTCCCGCTGGTGGCGCAGTTCTGCTACAAGACCGGATGGGACGGAGATAAGGACGATGGGCTGGAACCTGCAGGCGTTGTGCGGGATTTGAAGGACCCGCAGAGAGAGCTAAACAAGAACCGTTCCCAGCGGATGCACATCGTAGACCAGCAGGCATTAGGCGTGCGCTATTGGCAGGGGCAGGCCGATGCCAAGGTTAAGAGGGATATCCGAGACCACTCCACCACACCGGGAGCCAATATCTTTCTCCCGCCGGGCCTCACGTTTACCGACGGCCTTTCGGCGGCGCAGGATGTGGGCAACATTGAACTTGAACAGCAGTCAAGCGCTGACTTCTATTCCATTTCCGGCGTGACGCCGGAATCTCTATCCGGCTCCGTGGGCCAGATGAGCGGCAAGGCCATCGACCTGAGGCAGACGGTCACCACGGTTCAGACGGCAGAAATCTTCGACCATGTGAAAGATGCAGAGCTTCAGATCGTTCAGCTACTATGGGGTGACAAGGGAGAGCCGGGCCTTATTCCCCAGTTCTTCAACCACGAAAAGGCCCTACGCATTCTGGGAGAGGACGGAAAGAAGGAATTCATTCAGGTTGAGCCGGGCATAGGGCAGGCCATGACGGTACAGCCGCAGATTAACCCAATGACCGGAGCGCCTGTGATGGATGCGGATGGCGACCCCGTGGCCAATGTGCTCTATGACCTTTCCTGCTTTGATTTCGACATCGTGATTACTACGAGCTCCGCCAGCGCAACGGCCCGCCAGGCTAACCTGTATCAGCTTCTGGACGCTAAAAAGGCAGGGGTGGACATTCCCATGGACATCATCCTGGACTTCATGGACTTCCCGGAAAAAGAGACGGTCAAGAAGCGGCTGCAGGAACAGGCCGAAGCGCCAAAGGTTCCGGATGTCAAAGTCTCCGGCACGCTGGACCAGCTTCCGGCCGAAGCGCTTTCCCAGGCTCTGCAGTCTATAGGCGTGACAATCTCGCCGCAGCAGATCATGGCGGAAAGGATGGCGCTCAAAGGCAAGGCACCGGTTCCGGCCATCGCCGCGCCGCCTGTGCAGCAGATGCCACAGGCTCCGCAGGGAATGCCTGCCGGACTGCCGCCTAACATTCCAATGAATCAGTAAGCATGATACGGGACACTCGACCCGGCTAATGTCGTTAAACCAGCCGCCCGTATCTTCGGCCTGAGCAATGCCGTGAAACCGCTACATTTGCGTCCGGCGAACGACGTTAAACCGCATAGGAGGACATTTATGTTTGACAAAGACGAAGACAACCAGCAGATGACCAATGCAGCCGATTTCGGATTTACCGAGGACGACCTCAATGGCTTTGTCCAGGGACCGAAGCAGGGGAACTCCCCTGCAGGGGAACCGCAGGCAGAGCCTCAGCAGGCCGCCCCGCAGAACCCAGAACCGGCTGCAGACGATGAACCTAAGCCGCAGGCAGAACCACCGGCCCAACCGTCCGACGACCAGAACGTCGATAAACCTCAGGATGGTGCTGATGGCCATGGGGACCTGGGCAAGGCGCTGGCTGAAGAAAGAGCCCGCCGCAAGGCGATTGGCGATGAGCTGAACCAGCTCAAGTCTCAGCTCTCACAGATGAGGCAGGCGCAGACGCAGGCACAGGCGCCGGCCGTTCCTCCGAAGACCAGGCAGGAGATTCTCGCCTATGCGAAACAAGAAGCGGCCCGCCGCATGAATCTTTCGCAGAAAGACATTGAGGACCTTATGTTTACTGAGCCCGCCAAGTACGAGGATTTAGTCCGTCAGCAGGGGGCCATTGCATGGGAGCAGGAAGAGCAGGTCAAGCATGCCATGCAGCTCAGACAGCAGAACGTGAATTTCGTCCAGGCCAATCTCGCCAACCTTCCGAACATCCAGGCGATTTATCAAAAGGGAAACGAGATGCTGAACGACATGAAGCGGGGAGAAGCCAGAGAAATTGATGAAGCCTATAGCCGTGTAGATAACGGCGTGGGCACGGAGAAAGATTTCAAGGTGCTCCTCTCCTTCCGAGACAAGATTATCGCGTCAATGCAGGGAGCTCCCGCCGCTGCAGGTGCTCCATCTCCGGCCCCTGCTCCGCAGGCATCCAACCCGCTGACACAGGCGGCAGGGCTGCCAAAAGCGGCGGCCCTCACCGGCGCTAATCCGGCGCAGCCCAAACTGTCTAATGAGGACATTCTCCGGGCTGTGCGTGAAGGCCATGAAAAGGACCTGCCCAAGGACATCCAGCGTGCTATTGATGAATACTGTGGTTAAACAAGAAAGGAAGTAAACTATCATGGCTAAAGAATTTGCAATACCTTCCGCCCTGGTGCCGAAGGTATGGGCGGCAAAAGTTTGGAGAGAAGGCAATAAAGCCTCCTATTTTGATAAATTCACATCCACCGACGGCTCCAAGCCGATTCAGACCAATAAGGACCTGAAACGTGCGAAGGGCGACAAGGTGACTTTTGGCATCGCCATGAATCTCACCGGCGACGGCGTGACCGGCAATAATGCTCTGGTTAATAACGAAGATACCCTCACCATGTACGATTTCTCCGTCACCACCGAACAGGTGAGAAACGCAGTGGCTCGTTATGTGGGCGATGACAATAAGTCTCCCTACGAAAACCTGCCGCTCATTAAATCTGCACTGGTGCAGTGGCTGGCTGACTGGAAGGATGATACCCTCATCGACAAGCTGACCGCTTCCCCGACTACAGGCGAAGTGATGGGCACTGAAGCCTCCATCACTGCGGATAATAAGCTGACCTGTGCGATGATTTCCACCGCCAAGCGTAAGGCTATGCTGCACGCTCCGAAGGTGAAGCCGATTAAAATCGAAGGCCAGGATAAATACATCATGTTAATCGGACCCTATGCGGCTCGTGACCTCAAGACCGACACCGCATGGCTGGAAGCGCAGGAACATGCAGGCATCCGCGGATCCAATAACCCGATTTTCACCGGTGCTCTGGGCGAATACGACGGCGTAGTCCTCTACGAATACGAAAGAGTATCCACCACCAAGACCGGTGCCTCCAGCGCCAATGTGGTGCATAACCTTCTCCTGGGCCAGCAGGCGGCCTGCTATGCGGTCACCCGTGAACCGGATGCCATCAAACAGGTGGACGACTATGGCAACCGCGAGGGCAACGGCATTTCCTTCAATGCCGGCATTGAAAAGGTTGTTTTCAACGGCAATGACTACGGCGTAATCCAGGTTATGACCGGCGGCGCCGCAGACTGATTTTCATTAATTTCATATAGTTTCGACGTTCAGGGAGTGGCGATTCGCCTCTCCCTTTTCGTTTGAAACGAAATTGCAACGGAAGGAGGCGGGAACATGACCATCAAACAGTTAATCAACCGGGCCTACATGCAGGTGGGAGACACTTCCCACGTCAACTACACGCCTTTCCAGTTTCTTGAATACTACAACGAGGGCAACCAGCTCCTCTGCCATCTCATCGCCAAGTACATGCCGGATGAAGCAGTGGATGATTCGTACAAGGAAATCGATGACGAGAGCGGATGGGACAATTTCGAGGAGACCATGCTTGTGCATTACATGGTTACCAGAATTCTGAACCTGGATATGGCGGCCCTGCTGCAGGAATGGGAGAACTGGATAGCCGAAAAAGCCCGCTCTGAAGGAGGTTCCAATGTAGTGATAGCAAGGGGGTACTGGGATTATGACGGTGAACGAACTGATTACCACCATCAACCTTGATACGAATGAAATCCTGGATGATGAGGCGGAATATATCCCGTATATCAATACGGCAATTGATACGCTCTCTATGATTCTGGCGCCCATGCATGATCCCGAGGTGACTGCCTGCCGGGATGTAGCCAACAATGACGCAATTCCCACCAATTTCCTCCAGTTCATGCCGGTTTCCGGCTATCCCATCACCATGAAGAGCGGAACGTTCCAAACGTACGACGAAAAGACGGTGCCGGACGTGTACTATGCCATCAAGAAGCCGCACATTGCCAGCATGGACGATGCGGTGCCTTTTTCTGAGATGTACACTTTCGCCCTGGTGCAGATTGTCTCCTACCTGGTTAAAAAGAAATCCCTCATGATTGATTTCGCCAATGCGGATAATGCATTCATCCAGCAGCTGACGGAAGCCATCAAGGGCGCAAGGGCAAGGTGAGGACATGGCACAGGTATTCCAGACCGCCAGCACGCAGGGATTTCCCCTGGGCATCGACTGGAGCAAACCGGCCGAGGCGGTAGACATCAGGGCTCTGGTACAGGCCCATAACTGTGAGTATTCCGGCACTGACGGCGCTCTGCAGACGGTGCCGGGCATCCGCATCCTATATACGGCGGATAAAGACATCACCTCCATCTACTACGACGTGAACAGAAAATGCTGGTATTTCACCAGTGATGGAAAGATGTACAAAACGGAGGACTGGAAGGGTGCCACGGAGCTGGGGGCTCTTACCGGAACGGACCGCCCGAGGTACTGCACTTTCGGCGGCGACGTCCTTGTCGCTTCCGGCGGCAAGCTGCAGGCCATAAGCGGGGCAGGAGATACGCTTTCGACTGTTTCCGGCTCGCCGGATGCCTGCAATTTTGTGAGTTCCAATTCCGGTTCTGTGATAACGGCGTCCACTTCTGACCACCGGCTGCACTGGAGCGCCATCGGCGACTACACCAACTGGACAAGTGACAGCAATAACAATGCTTCGGCGCAGTACGTAGACGTGGGCTACAAAGACCAGGGCTGCATTATCTCGGTTTCCTTCCTGTCCAAGGCAATCATTGTCTACAAAGAGTACGGCAGGGCCTACCAGGTTGTGGGAAATCCGCACAGCGGCACGCTTGCCGTCTATCCGCTGTCGGAGACGGCGTACTGCTCCGGCTCTTCTGTTTCGCTGAATGACCATTCCTACTACATCGGAAATGCGGGGCTTATGTCCTTCATGCCGACAAATACCTACGCGAACATCCAGCCGGAGGAAACGGGGCTCAACATCAACGCCCAGCTCATCCGCATCACGGACAAGACGGCGGCCATGTGGTACGTGCCCACAAGAAAGCAGATGTGGATTCTGCCGTCGGAGAAGTCGGAGTACATTTTCATCTACCACTACCTGCCGAGGTATGCCGACGGGAGAGGCGTGTTCACCACCCGGACGCTCTCCCATGCTCTCCACGACGTGGAGAACCTTGACCATGATGTGTACATTGCCTACGGCAATAAGATAGGCATCCTTGACGAGGCTATTGACACGGACGACGGGAAGCAGATAGAGACGGCAGTCACGTCGGGGAACCTTCTGGCGGAAAAACTCTTTATCCTGCTGATGAATTACACATTCGTCACGTCTAACAAGATAGCAGGCTACGGCACGGTGGAAATCTCCGATAAGAAAGCCCAGGCGCTGCAGTTAAAGGTTTCGGAAAAGAGGCTCTATGACGACACGGGGCCGCTTTATGATGCCAACACGGCGCTGGCGAATGAATCGTTTACGAAACTGCTTAAGATTGGCGGCGGGCCGAACCGGTCACTGCAGATTAAAATCTACATCGCCAAGGGCTCCGTGGCCATCCGGCAGTTTGATTACACCTATTCGGAGGTTTAACACTCATGAATTACGCAGAAACGTACCCCTTGAACGTAACGCCCCAGGGGGATTCTACCCGCTCTGCCGTGGAGAAGAACCGAAAGGAAATTCTCTCCCTGGTGGCGGCGCTGAATGCCCAGCCAAGCGGGGCGGTGGGAGGAAGCCGTCAGCGGGTGCTGTCGGCGGCCATGCTGTCAGGGGCATGGAATTTCCTTTCCTCCGACGGCCTGGCGGTGATTATCAACGGCTCTGTGACGCCTGTCATTATGAGCTTCGCCGACGGCTGCGGGGAAAGCGGAAACATCGATTACATCGGCGTGGTGCGGGACAAGCTTTCCGCATGGCAGCTCCCTGCCAATAACACCAGCTATCTTTACATCGAACGCTCTGACGCAGGGGCTCTGACCTACGGCTCTACCACCATCGCTCCGGTGGAGCAGGACAGTACGCCATCCGCCGGAACCAATGACGCCGGCCTGTGCTGGTTCTCCACGCTTGAATCCAAGATGTATGTATGGACCGGATCCGCCTGGCAGCATAAGGTTCGGCTCTTCGTGGGCACTGCCAAAACGGACGGCTCCACGGTGAATAGCATTACTTACAAGGAATACCCTCAGCAGCTGGCACCTTCCCTCCAGCAGAAGCTGAAGGAAATCGAAGCAGAGGCCACGAAGAATGAAAACTGCATTTCAGCCATTAAAATCGGCGATGTGACAGTGACGGCCAACGGCCACCAGGACACCTTCACCATCACGGCGGAGGGGCTTATTGCTCTCTCTGCAGATTCAAATACAAGGACCATCAAGCTCTCTACTCCGGACCTCTCCAAAGTGTACGCCCAGGCCAAGCTGGACGCCCATCCGGTGGGCTCCATCTATGAATCCACGGACAGCACTTCCCCGGCCACGCTCTTCGGGGGAACGTGGGAGGCCATGGATGCTGGCCGCGTGCTGGTGGCACAGGGCAACGCGTCAACAGGGACCAACTTCAATGCAGGGGCTACCGGCGGCGAGGAAAAGCACACACTCACCACGAGTGAAATACCTGCTCACAATCATTACTTCTCAGGGACAACCAGCGAATCCGGATGGCATACACACACGTTTCCTATTTCCGGTTCGCACGGCGCAGCTAGTCACGTACATGATTCAAACGACAGTACATCGAGAACCTTTACAACACCGGGGAGCGGGAACCATACGCATACTTTTTCGGGCACAACCGCCACCGCAGGCGGGCATGATTCGCATAATAATATGCAGCCTTATGAAGTCATATTCCGTTGGAAAAGAGTTGCTTAAGCTGTTCTCCGCCAGCGATAAACTACCGTGTATGGCGGGAGGTTATTGTGCGATTTACCCCCGCCAAAGGTCCCTGAGCCTGTAAACAAATGAACATGATTCCCATCGTAATTCGTATACCCTGTTTTTGAACTCCCGTCGCCATAAGCGGGTTGTGGATTGCTTTCTGAAGATTCACTTGACATTGTAGAAATTGAATGTCTATGATTACCTGCTGCGTTGGTAGTCCCCGAAACGGTTATATTCGTCACCGGCAATTCACTCGTGGTTATTCAAATAAGGAGTGACAAATGAACATTGATATTTTCAACAGTATTTCCCAGACGGCCGCCAGGCTGACAGACCAATGGGCCTTTAAGCTGGCGGCGTCATGGATTATCGGGATAGAGCTCCATCTGGGGCTCTTTTCCATTTTCGCCATTCTTGTGATGCTTGACCTTTTCACAAGGTGGATCGCTATATCTTACAAGCACCTTGACGGCGCAGGCCTTCCGGATGACCTCTACAGCTCCATCAAAGGCATCCCGGAGGCCCACAGGGAGGGACTTATTTCTTCCTGCGTCATGAGGCGCCAGTTTTGGAGCAAGATGGCCACCTACATGATTCTGGTGATGTCGGCGATTCTGGTGGACAACGGCCTCATGCTGCTGGGCAGGAGTGCCATAGCCACCACGCTGATTATCACCTATCTCTCCATGACGGAGCTCTTGAGCATGGTGGAGAATCTCGATGAGGCCGGCGTTTCGGCCCTTCATCAGTTAACAGACATTCTGAGAGGACGGCGGGGAAGATGAAACTGGATTCACTGCATGACATGGTGAGGGACTACGCAAGGCGCACCGGTGAAAGGGTAAACCTTGACGGCTTTTTCTGGGATGATAAGAAGGGAGGATTCCATGACGGATACAACGAATATTTTAAATACTTCCCTCATGTGGGATTTGTCTTCTGGTCCATCGTGGAACATGCCGGAAAGCGGTATTTCTCTATTAACCAGACCTATGGGAAATTCCATGAGATGTGCCCTTACATGAGGGAGGTGATGCACCTGAACGGCCTCACGGAAATCATCACGAGGACCACCAGGCCGCCCAAGGTGCACGAGCGCCGGTGGGGCATGAAGCACCTGAAGGAACTTGACTACACCTTTCAGGGGCGCCGCTACCACGTCATGCTCAGTGATATCACCCATCTGAACTAATGAAAGGAGAATTCATCATGCTGAAATTTGATTTACAGCTTTTCGGAGGCGGCGGTAAGAAGTCGAAGGTTGTGAGCACCTCCGCCAAGGTACCGGAGGCATCCAGCGAGGAAAAGCAGGCGCTTTCCAACGAAATGGACTGGCTCTCCAATGCCCTGGGCGTCTCCAAAAACCTCATGAACCTGGCGAACGGGCAGATTAACAACAACCAGGTGACGCCGGATTATAACGGCCTCCTGCAGAGCGCCCTTTCCGGCACCCAGCAGGCAGGGCAGACGGTTTCCGGCCTACTTCCGCAGGTCCAAAGCGGCGTGACCGGCGCCAATGATGCCAACAACGGCTACATCAACGGCATCGGCAATGCCATGGAGACCTACCAGGAAGGGAACAAGTATCTGGATAGCGATTACCAGAAGGCTCTGGCAAACAATGCGGACACCATGAGCGGCCTTCTCTCCGGAGAGCTTCCTTCTGCCTACGCCCAGAACCGGCAGAAGGCTCTGCAGTCTGACCTGGATTCCACCATGGGAAGCACTCTTTCCTCCCTGGCGGACCGTGGAATTATCAATTCCTCCGTGGCCAACCAGTCTATGAATGACATTTCCAAGAACGCCGCCAACTCCCTGGCATCCAGCTACACCAATGACATGAACACGGCGTCAGGCCTTGCGAATAATGCCTACAACAACCAGCTGAATGGCCTTAATGGCAGGGCGGGCCTTCTCTCCGGCCTCTACTCCGGCCAGCTTTCCGGCATCGGCCAGCAGGCAGGCCTTACCGGAAACAATGTTTCCAACATCCTCAATGGAGCCAATGCCCAGGGAAGCCTTGCGAGCCAGCAGGCGAGCCTTGCCAATCAGCCGATTGACACGGCGGCCGCCGCCCAGAGTAACGCCGCATCTACGCCGCTCAACTACTTCAATGCGGCCGTGGGACTGCAGAGCCCGAACCTCAATCTCTATGACAGCATGAGCGGCCACCGGTACGCCGTGGCAACCCCGGGGCAGACCTACGTCAAACAGGGAAGCGGCGGATGGTTCGGAAACCTTCTGGGCACGGCGGCCAACGCTGCAGCAGCCTACTACGCCTGCTTCCCGGCAGGCACATTGGTGGCCACGGGGTATGAAGACGTGCCCATCGAAAAGATGAGGGAAGGCGATACCGTGGTCATCCAGGGCGGCCATCTGGCCCATGTAAAGAAAGTGCATGACATGGGCGACCAGGTGACCTACAACGTGGAGACAGTGCCAAGCATCGACGGCACAATCAGGAAGGTAACCACTACGGCCACGGAAGTGTTCCTCACGCCGGAAGGCAGGAAACCGCTCTCTTCCCTGAAAGCAGGGATGAAGGTGTGGACCGTGGACAGCTTCCGCAGACTGGCCCATGTGACAAAGAACAGGGCGGCGGAAAGAGTGTACGAGCTGGAGCTTGATGACGACAGCGCGCTCTTCTACGCTAACGGATTCGCTGTCGAACCGCTGACCGCCAAGGATAAGGCGGCCAACGGGAAGGCTGATGGAAAGGAGGAGAAATAACATGGCAGTTGCTTATATTCCTGCAGATAACATGGGTGTCTGGCAGTCTCTGGGGAATGCCCTGGGGACTTACCTGGGAAAGCGGGCTTCCGACATCCAGAAGACCCATGAGGCGAATGAATACGCTAATGCATGGTTCCCGAACCTCACCGGCTCCCAGCCCCAGGAGGCCAAGACCATGGCGGACTATCTTCCCCAGGATACAACGCCGACGCTTCCCCGCCTTTCCGGCGGCGGGCTTTTAGGAAATGCCTTCTCCGGAGTACAGAGTGCCATGCCTTCCATCACGGCCAACGCCCAGCCCATTACCGGCACCACCACCAGCGGCGGCACGGTTCCCACCGGCATTCTTAGCGGCGTTTTCGGGAATGTCCAGAATGGCATTCAAAACGGCGCAGGAGCGTCGGCAGGAAACGGGGGTGCAACTATACCCCCTGCCCTTGCAAACGCCGCACAGAGCTATATGGCCCATCCCAATTTCAATTCTGCGTCCCAGGAGCAGGCGCCTTCTAACGGAGAACAGGGAGGAAACGATCTCCCATCTGCCCCCGACCGGCAGGCCATCCGTCAGAAGAACATGGCAGACAACGGCGTCACCTACCGGGACCTCTACGTTTCCACTGTGAAAGCCGGGTACTCCCCGGAAGAAGCGAGGGCCATGACACTGGACAGGGTGAAGCAGGATGAGGACAGCGCCTACAACGCCCAGCGCTCCGATTACATTTCCAAGGTACTGAACCCCATGAAAGAACAGATTCTGAACGCCCTCGTCTTCACGAAGGACAATGACGGCAACACCGTGGTGGATACCTACCACTCTTCCAAGCTGCCGGGCCTCATTCCGGCCATCAACAAATATAATGAGGGATCTGACAAGGTGGGCGCTGACCACATGGATCTTAACAGCCTTAACAATATAGCTAAGCTGACCAAGCCGGATTACAAGTATATGCAAGGGAAGAACGGCCATATCGTGCGCATTAATGGGGATAGCGGAGCCGTCTCCGACGCCGGAGATTTCTCTGATCCGCGAGACCAGTACATCAGAACGACTGCAGGATTCTGGGATGTGAAGAACAGAAAATTCAACCCAGACCCCGCCCCCATGAAGACAATGGCGACGGACCAGCAAAGAGCCAACCCACAGGTAAGAGTGGCCGACTCCACCATTTCCATGACCCAGTACAGGATGACGAATCCTTCAGGAGGCGGCACCAGCGGCCTTACTTCTCAGGAGATTTCCACCCTCCGCCAGCTGCACATGAGATGGGTGAAGGACAATCCTGACAAGGGTGAATCTGACAGCCCATACTACTCTCCCCTCATGAGCGCGCTGCCTGCTATGGGCGGTGGCTCTTCTGGCATCTCTCCCAATAAAGGATATGCGGCCGATGAGGACAAAATGAGCAAAGCCATCATGGACAGTTTCTACCGCAATGGCCATGATGCTACCATCAATCTCCTGCACAGCCACGGCTGGTATAACTACGACAGATGGGTGCCGGATGACCAATAGATTAAACAGGGAAGGAGGAAATCAGTTATGTACGACCCATTCGAAGGGATAGAACCTGCTGATAATCAGGAAAACAATGCAGGAAGCGATTCCGGCCTTTATGACCCCTTTGGAGATATCCAGGCTTATAAGCCTCCGGAAGAGACATCCTTTACAGATAAGCTGAAAGCCTTCGGGCAGAAAGTCTATGACCAGGCCGACAGGACTACCACGAATATCGAAAACGCCCTCCCGAACTACATCGGAAAGGTGGGGAAGGCGGCCGACGCCTACGGGCAGGAAGTCAGCAAGGCGGCCACCCGTGCTTATGAGGCACGAGCCGGAGGAGAGGAAATCAATGATGAGGACCCGACAAGCGGTTATGAAGGGCAGAACTATGACACGGCCAAGGCAGGCCTTTATGACGCGGCCGTGGGCTCTCCTGCCGGTTATGTGGCCATTACTCCCTTCGTGCCGGCGCCGGTACGCGGGGCGGCTGGCCTTCTGGCGGCGCCCACCATAGTGAACGGCACCATGAACGCCTATGACCAGAACGTAGCCAATGATGACGGCACGCCGGTGGTATCCACTGCCAAGCAGACGCTCCTAGACCCTGTCATCGACCCCATCAAAGAGGCGGTGACACAGCCCGGGAAATACGTCCAGGGAATCGTGGACAACCCCCTCAACGTGTGGGACAAGGTTTTCCTGCCTTATTCCATGGCAGAAGGCGCCGTCAAAGGCGGCGAGAAGCTGGTTCCGGACAGGGTAAAGGAAAAGGCAAAGGCCGGGATGGACAGCGCCGTGGACACCATGGACGCCCTGGGGAGAGACCTCCGGGGTGAGGATGTTTCCAGGGGAGGCTCCACCGGCTTTGATGACCTGGCGGGAGGAAGCGGCGAGGGCGTGAAGGCCATGAGAAGTGACGTATACGACCCCTTTGGTGACGTTGAACCGGCTTCCCGTGGCGGTTCGACAGGCTTTGACGACCTTTCCAGAGCGTCGAATGATAACGCCGCATCCTATGACGCTTTTCCTGCTGATGTTTCCGCTCCCGTGTTCAACGTGGCGGGGGACGCTGACTGGGCAGGCATGAATAACTCCACCAAGGCGGCGTCCAATGAGCTGGTGAGCCGCTGGAACCAGGCCCACCCGGAAGCACCTGTCACCATGACAAGCGGCAAGCGTTCCGGAGACGGCACCTCCCACCACGATGCGGGGGAAGCCGTGGATTTCGTCTCTGATGCCTTTGAGGGAGAGGCAGGGCGGCCGATCCGTGATGAATTCGGACGCATGGCCTCCGACATGGGCCTCACTCCCTTCGATGAATACAACGGCAGCGGTAACGAGGCCTATGCCCGTGGCGAGAATTTCCACGTCACTGTCCCCAAGGACTGGCAGGGAAGCGGCCGCAGCGTGGCTGACATGGCTGATGATACAGGCTATGGATTCGATGACGGCATGAGGGACGCTTCCAACCTGGCTGATGATTCCGACGGCGGCATGTACGAAGAGACCGGCGACATGGCCACGGATGTATACAACCGCTACCAGCAGGACGGCCTCACGGACGCAGAAGCGGCAGGCATGACGGGAAACATTGCCCAGGAAAGCGATTTCAATACCGGAGCTGTTTCCAGCGACGGCTACGGCACAAGGGCCCTCATCCAGTGGGACGGCGACAGATACGCCAGCTTCGAGAAGTGGTGCGAGGACAATGGCCGAGACCCTTCCGACTGGCGGGCACAGGTGGACTACTCCGTGGAGGAAATGAATACCACGGAGCCCGACGCCCTCCGCCGGATGCGGGAGAGGGGCGACGACCTCACGCCGGAGGAAGCGGCCCAGATTATCCGAGAGGACTATGAAAGGCCGGACCCTGCCCAGGCTAATGACGCCCGCCGCATGGACGTGGCCAGAAGGGTGTATGACCAGGGCGGCAGGCGGCAGAGTGCGCCACTGGACGATGGAGAGGCCTCCCGCTCTTCCGGCAGCGAGGATGACGTCATTGAGACCGGAGACAGGGGCGGGAACCTCAATTTCGATGAGCCTGCTCCTTCCGACAGAGCGCAGGTCATGAGGGATGCTTACGACCCGGTGCAAGACCACAAAGAGGCACAGCTGGAGATTATCCTTCGAGAAAATCCTATGCAAGATGACTATCACACAGGAATCCGCTCCGTGAAGGACATCAATACGGCAGAAGAGGCTTTCCGACAGGCTATTGAGGATGGAGAAGGTACAAATCCGGATTTTACTACAGATATGATGGAGGATTCACTTCGAAGCGGCCATGTAACTGTTTACAGCTCCGGACCTATAAAGAAAGGATCTTTCATCACTCCCTCCCGGATGATGGCAAACGATTATGCAGGAGGCGGCAGAATCTATTCCAAGCGTGTACCGCTGAAAGATGTGGCGTGGATAGATGACGCTGAAGGCCAGTATGCGCCTGTAAAAGTCTCCAGCACTTCCCGCGGAAACATCCAGGCTATGAGAGACACCTCCCAGCCGCTCAGCCAGGCAGACCTTTCCCCCAGATTAAAAGGGGAAGCTATCCGGGATGACGCTTCCCGCAGGTATGACGTAACTGGGGAAGGCAACGCCCAGACTATCCAGCGCATGGATACCATCCGCAGTATTCGGAATGATGTGGACTACACGGCCCATGAAGATACCGGCGTGCCGGTTACCAGGCAAGGCATTGTGGACTACGTGAACCGGCTTTTCAATGCCACCATCCGCACCGGCCGCACGGAGAAGGGCGCAAGGGGCCAGTTCGACACGCTTTCCCATGTCATCCGTACGCAGAATTTCGCGGAGCCCAGGGTTATCGCCCACGAACTTGGCCATTTCCTGGACGAACGTTTCCAATTCTCCACGGCTCCTGCTTTTTCGGGAGAACTTCTCAATCTGGTGAAGGATAGATTCGAAAACAGCTATGACGACCTGGACGTTTCCGGGAAAATGGGGGAAGGCTTCGCCGAATTCTTCCATGACTATGTGACCGACAGGGCGCAGGCACGCAGGAACGCTCCGAAATTCTATGACTACTTCGAGAAACAGATCCATCAGGACCCCAAACTTACGGGGGCGGTAAACAAGCTGACCAAGGTAATGTACCAGTGGAACCACCAGGGCGCCGTGGCCAGGGTGAAGGGGCATATTTCATTTGCCTCCGATTCCACGGGATTCCAGGGGCTGAAGAACATGCTGAAGGATGGCACCTTTGGAGAAGCCGGAAAGAAGGCATGGAGCCGCCTCTATACGGAAGGCGTGGATGAGCTCCATCCGCTGGCTGACGTGGTGGCGTCGGTGGAGAATAGAATCGGCAAGAAACTGCCATTCTCTTCCAACCCCTTCCTTAACGCCTGGGCGGCCAGAGGATGGGCAGGAAAGGCCATCACTCTCATGCAGCATGGAGACCCGGAAAGGGGCATCCCTTCCCTGAAGAGCATTTTCCAGAAGGTGGGAAAGGACAAGCTGAAGGATTTCTCTGCCTTCCTGGTGGCGCTCCGTGAAAAAGACATCTACGACTTCAACAGCAAGCTGCAGAAGGGGGAAGAGGGGGCCGCACTGAAGGCGACCATGGACCCCATTGATGCAGGCATGACCATCCGTGAACTGGCGAAAAATCATCCGGAATTCGTGGAGGCCGCTAAAGAGCTCTACCGCTTCCAGCAGCATCTGATTAATGAGCTGGTGAATGCGGGCATGCTGTCAGCCAAGGCGGCGGAGGACATGCGGAAACGGTGGCCGCACTACGTTCCCTTCCAGCGCATTGTGGACGGCATCGATGCGCCAAGCGTGGGCGGGAAGAAATTCGTGAACGTGGGAAACACCATCCAGAAGTTTAAAGGCTCCTCCCGTGACATCGTGGACCCCCTGGAAAGCGTCATTTCCAATACCTTCCGTGTGGTAAGCGCCATTGAGAGAAACAAGGTGGGCCAGTCTTTCGTGAAGCTCTCCAGAATTAAAGGCATGGGGGACCTGTGTGAGGAAGTGAAAGGCACACCCAGAGCCACGGACAGCACTTTCTACGTCTGGGAAGGCGGCAAGAAAAAGACCTACGCCACCTCTCCGGAGCTGCTCTCCGCGCTCAAGATGACCAACAAGGAAGGCATGAACATGCTGGTGAAGGTTCTCCGTGTTCCGGCGGGATGGCTCCGAAGCGGCGCCACGCTGTCCCCGGAATTCATCCTCCGCAACCCAGTGCGAGACATGGTTTCCGCTTCTCTCTATTCCAAACATGGATTCATTCCCGTGTGGGACACCGTGCGGGGGCTTTCCCTCTATCTCAAGAAGGGGAAAGAGTACTGGGATTACATGAACAGCGGGGCGGCGCAGTCGGCCATGGTTTCCCTTGACCGTGACTATCTCCACGGACAGATGAGGGACCTTCTGAAGAAGAAGAGCGTGCTTTCCATGTGCGCCAATCCCATCGAAGCGCTCCGGGCTTTCTCCGAAGCGACGGAAATGGCCACAAGGATGGCAGAATTCGACCTGGCAAAGAATGGCTACACCGGCATCGGAAACAGGATTTTCGGAAAGGACAGAAAACCGCTTTCCAACACGGAGGCAGGCATTGAGGCCAGGGACGTGACACTGGACTTTGGCCGCCACGGAAAGAGCACCCAGAGCTGGAACCAGATGGTTGCTTTCTTTAATGCCTCTATCCAGGGCACGGACAAGATGATCAGGGAATTCAAGGAACATCCCGCACAGATGACCATGAAGACTTTCATCGGCATCACTCTTCCCTCCGTGCTTCTGTGGTATCTCAACAAGGATGACCCGCGCTACCAGGAGCTCCCGCAGTGGCAGAAGGATATTTTCTGGGTGATTCCCGGGAAGGACACACTGTACAAGATTCCAAAGCCCTTTGAACTGGGGATTCTCTTCGGCACCGTGCCGGAGAGAGTAATGCAGTACATGTACGACAAAGAAAAGGGCAGGAACGGCCCAGGATTCAAAGGACTGGGCGAATCAATCACCAGCAACCTGCTTCCGAGCGCCATCCCTACCGGATTTCTCCCGGCTGTTGAGTGGATTTCAAACTATTCCATGTTTATGGGCCGCAACATCGTTCCCCTTTCCCAGTCGAAGCTTCCGGACCGCCAGCAGTACGGTCCATATACTTCCTACCTGGCGCGCAAGGTGGGAAATGCCTTCGACCTGTCCCCAAGGAAGATAGACAACGCCATCCAGGACGTGGGCGGCAATCTGGCGGCCCTGGGGAACAGTATCATCGACCAGTCGGCCGGACTGGCGGAGACAAGGCCTGCCAAGAGGTGGAGCGAAGCGCCGGGGGTTCGTGGCTTCACGGCCACACCCTACGCCTCTTCCGACAGTGTGCAGCGTCTTCGTGATGACTACAGTCAGCAGGAAAAGCTGTACAACGAATTCAAAATGACCAAGCAGAAGCCGGAAGGCTATGATGCCTCCAAGTATGTGCGCTATAAGAATGCCATGGACGCCATGCAGTGGACTTACAAGGCACAGAAAAAAGTTATGGATTCCGACCGCCTCAGCAGCGAGGAAAAGCGGGAGCGGATTGACCGCATCAAGATGCAGCAGACAAATATTGCCAGAAGGGCCCTGGGCCTTTCCAAAGTTTCCAACGAATAAGGAGGAAAAATCATGAAAGGTGTAGACGTTTCTTATGCTAACGGCCATGTGAATTGGTCAGACGTGGCAGCGGCAGGCTTTGAGTTCGCCATGGTGCGGCTGGGCTATGGCCATGGCCACATGGACGAAAATTTCTACGAGAACATCAATGGAGCTATTGCGGCAGGGCTGAAGGTGGGAGTATATTTCTACTCCTACGCCGTGACGCAGGAGGATGCGGACTATGAGGCAGATTTCCTGGTACAGACCCTCCAGGACTGCGGTCTTACGGCTGAAAAGATCCCCATGGGGGTATGGATTGACGAAGAGGATGCCGACGGCTGGCGCCGCAACCATGGGCTTGATGTGTACGGTGACAGCCAGCTTGTCACCAACATGGCCACGGCCACCATCAACAAGCTGTGGGATGCGGGATTCACTCCGGCAGGGGTGTACATAAATTGTGACTGGAAGGAAAACGTTATCGACATGGAGCATACCGGCGGCGCCGGCCTCTGGCTGGCCCAGCCGGGGGCTTCCTCTCCGGATTACGACTGCATGCTCTGGCAGTACACTTTCACTGAAAGCATCAATGGCCACGAGTTTGACGCCAACATGGTGATGGGAGGTTTTGACAATGTTTAAATTAATAGGCGACAGCATCAACATCACGAGGGGAGATACCGGCATGCTCCAGCTGGAGCCCGCCCTTGACGGGGAGCCCATGGAGAAAGGCACCTATACGGCGGTGCTCTCCGTGAAGGCCGACATGGATGATGAGGCCTACCTTCTGCAGAAACAGGCTGATGACAACGGCCGCTTCTTCTTCAGCCATGACGACACGAAGGACATCCCCGAAGGGACCTACGTTTATGACATTGAAATCCGGAGCGGCGAGCAGGTGTGCACCATCGGGCCGGCCAAGTTCATCGTGAAGGGAGATGTGACCCGGGATGACTGAGAAAACATTCACTGCGGCCACCATGAAGGTGAAACTGGCATCGGAGCAGACACTTTCCGCCAAGCTGACTGCTGACGCTAGAATGACGGCGAAAATGGACCTCATGTACAAAGGCGATAAAGGGGACAAGGGAGACACCGGCGAAACCATCGCCTCCGCCTATTGCAATCCGGACGGCACCATGGTGCTCACCATGGATTCCGGGCGTCGGGTGGCCACGAACCTCCAGCCGCTGACCGACAGCATGGGCTATGCCGAGAGCGCCAAAGAGAGCGCTTCTCAGGCAGCTTCTTCCCAGTCTGCGGCGGCAGGAAGTGAAAGTGCGGCAGCCGGGAGCGAAGCGGCCTCCGCCACCTCCGCCTCGGCGGCCAAGACGAGCGAGACGAACGCCAAGGCCTCCGAGACAAAAGCGGCAGGAAGTGCAAGCGCCGCCGCTTCATCGGCCAGCGCGGCGGCGTCCTCCGCATCCGCGGCGTCCTCTTCCCAGAGCGTTGCAAAAACTAGTGAGACCAATGCCAAGACGAGCGAAACCAATGCTGCGGCTTCGGCTTCTGCGGCAGCGGCCTCCGCAAGGACACAGCAGTCGGACTGGACGGAGACGGACAGCACATTCCAGAGCTTTATCAAAAATAAGCCCACGAATCTGCTGACTACCAACACCACGCAGACCATTACAGGAGATAAGGAATTCACTGGAGCGGTAATCATGGCCACGGGAAAGATAACCACAGTGAACGCCACCACGGTCGATGCAGATACGGCCAGTGCGGACACGGTCGGGGCAGTGACCGTCAACGCCACATCTCTCACTGTCACAGGCTCCACGTCTGTCCCCACGGCCAACGCTGATAACAACTCCAATACCGTGGCGAATACAGCCTTTGTAAAAACGGCCATTGCCAATATCGTGAACGGCGCGCCTTCCCAGCTTGACACATTGCAGGAGCTCTCTGCGGCACTTGGGAATGATGCCAACTTTTCTGCGACGGTGGCGAATGAAATCGGGGAGAAAGTCAGTAAGAGCGGCGACACTATCACAGGGCCGATTCTCTATGACAAGACGCCGAACGATGATACAGAGCTTCCGAATAAATCCTGTGTTGATGCCGCTATCAATTCGGCGGTGACAAGCGTCACGAAAACACTCTCCGACAACATGCACGCCCAGTATCCTGTAGGAAGCTATATCTACTCCGATAAGGCGGACAACCCCGCTACCTATCTGCCTTACATGAGTGACACAACGTGGGTACAAACGGCGGCGGGGCGTGTACTCATCGGTGCGGGTACTGCGGATAGCGGGACTGTATACACTGCGGGGCAGACGGGCGGCGAAGAGAAGCACCAGCTCACCGTTGAGGAACTGGCGCAGCATAAACATCAGATTGCTCTGACATCTGGAGGCTATGCCGCGACTGAACCAAAGTCAATCTATTATACCGGAGAAAATCCAGATCCGATAAAAAATGGTATGTTCTCTGACCGTGCCGTTGGAGAAACATATGGAGATGGAAAGACTGCATATTACTATGATAGTTCGTTTCTTAACAACACCGGTGATAATCATCCACACAACAACATGGAACCTTACAAAGTTGTCTACATCTTTATGCGGTCTGCTTGAAGATATAAACCGCAGAATAAGGTTGCATATTGCTATGTGGATGATTCCCGCCTGCGGCATCGGTTGAATCGTTAGCGGGGTTGTTACCATTTCCTGTGGCACTTTGTAAATCACCGCCCAAGGCCATAGCGTGCCAGTGTATTCCATGCGTATGCCTTAGCATTTCCTTAACGGGCAAAAGTCAAGGGGGATGTGGTGGCAAAAGTTGGCAGAAGAGTACAAATTTTGTACTCTCCATGTCACATGTCACTCACAAGTCAAGCACATGAGGATTCCCATGGCGCCGCACTCCTCCCGCTTTCCGCTCTGCCAAGATGGGCAGGATTTTCTTGTGGATGGGGATTTTCCGAATCCCCGCCAGCGTCTTGCTTTTCTTCACGTGGCAGGCCGCCAGGCGCAGGATAACCTCACCGGCGGCGAGGCAAAGGTACTCGCCGGCTCTCATCCCGGTGTAAATGAGTATGAGCACGTCTTTTACTCCTTTCACCTCTTCGGCCGATTTCCATAGCTTCCCTATCTGTCTTGCGGTGAACGGCCTTTTGACGTATACGGGAATATGCCTGGGAAGCTCTAGAAAGCGGCTGAGGTCCGTTTCCACGATTTCATTCTTCATGGCATATTGGTAAAGCTGGCTCAAGAGGACGCGGCATTTCTTGCGGGTGCAATATCCGGCATCGATTTCGTCGAGAGCACTCTGCAGGTGGTGGTAGGTGAGTTTTCCGAAGGGCATGGAATAGAGGGAAGAAAGATGCTTATAGCTGATTTCATAGGCCGAACGGGAGGACCGGCCGATGGTTTCGAAATGGCGGCGGCTCCATGCATGGTAGACCGCAGAGAAGGTGACCTCCCTTTCCGGCGTCATGTGGTTCACGCTGACAAGGAAGGCGAAGGCTTCCTCCCGGGTGGTAAAGTAACCAAGAAACTTCTGCCTCCCGTCTATCGTCTTTTTGACAACCCACGGCCTCCGCCGGTTTCCCGTGAGCTTGTACACCGTTCCATATCCATTGGGAAGTTTCATTTCATCCAATTTCCTTTCTATTTTTGAATGTAGGAGGCTAAAGAATGCCTGATTTCAAATTATCCGATACGGCCAAGAGCTGGATTATTCCCATCCTCCTCACGGCTTTTCTGGTTTCGCTCTACTTTACCGGGCGATACTTTTATGAAAAATACCAGGATGAGAAGCCGAAGGTCATGACCACGGAGGAAGTACATGATCCGGCCAAGGTGGCCAAAGAGATCCATGTCACCACTCCGGCGGCCCAGACCATTGTGAGAGAAATTGAACGCTCCGGCAGCTCCACTCCGCAGATTTCCTACTACGTCACTGCCCCCACTGTGGAGAAGGGAGCCGAGACTGTGGCAAAGCAGATAGAGGAAAAATCTCCGGAGGCTCCTTCCGGAGTGCTCAAAAAATCCGACCGCACTATCATCACTCCGAATGAGGAGAAGCAGAAGGTGGATGTTTATAAAATCAATCTCCGGAAGGCCCATAAGGTAAAAGCGGGGATGACGTACCTGGATAACCACGCCTATCTCTCTACAGGCTACCAGGCGGGAAAGTGGGAAGGGCTGATTCACTTTAACAACCGAACGCTAGAGCCTAAAGGTGGGACTATCACCTACACTGTGCTTGAGTGGTAATTGATTGCCACAATTAGACACTTTAGGAAACCGTAGGAAAAATAGGAAAAGCCGCCTCCTCTATCAAGGGGAAGCGGCTCTTTTCTTTTGACGGCAAAAATACGGCAAAAAATTCAGCCCATTTCAGCCTATTTCGGCGGATTATGAAATTATGGCCATGATTGAAAATTCCCGATAAATACTGATTCAACGGTTTTCGGCCTATTCTACTCGCACATGTCAATGATTTATTATATAATAGAATAGTATGGTTAACTTGATGGTTGACTCGTTTTGCTTAGGAGGACAATAGGATTGGCTACGGAAAAAAGAAATTATAAAAGAGTAATGCTTAAATTATCTGGTGAATCTCTCGCCAATGACAAAGGTTTTGGTATTGATCCGGAAGTAGTTTATCGTTTAGCTGGTGAAATTAAAGAAGCATGCGAAACAGGAATCGAGGTTGCTGTAGTAGTCGGCGGCGGTAATATCTGGCGCGGACTGAAAGGCAGCCAGGGCGGCATGGACAGAGCATCAGCTGATTACATGGGCATGCTTGCTACCGTTATCAACTCAGTGGCTCTTCAGGATGCTCTTGAAAAGCTTGGCGTCAGCACCCGCGTACAGACCGCCATTGAAATGAGACAGATTGCTGAACCGTATATCCGCAGAAAAGCTATCCGTCATCTGGAAAAGGGAAGAGTTGTTATCTTCGGTGCAGGTACCGGCAACCCGTACTTCACAACAGATACGACAGCAGCACTCCGCAGTGCAGAAATCGAAGCAGATGTTATGCTCATGGCTAAGAAGCAGACCGACGGCGTATATGATGCAGATCCGAAATTCCATCCGGAAGCAAAGATGTTCACGCATCTCACCTATAATGATGTTTTGCAGAAACAGCTGGCTGTTATGGATAACACAGCCATCACTCTGTGCATGAACAATTCTATACCGATCGTTGTATTCAATATTGATGTACCAGGAAATATAGTCAAAGCATGCAAGGGTGAAACCTTGGGCACTTTAATTGAGGGGGAATAATTACTATGTATGAACAGGAAATGAATCAGCTTTCCGAAAAGATGGACAAGTCCATTACTGCATTGAAAAACGAATTTACAACAATCCGTACCGGCCAGGCTAATGCCAGCCTCCTCGACAGGGTTTTCGTGGAATATTATGGCAGCCGCACACCGGTTACACAGGTTGCATCTGTGACTGTTCCGGAAGCAAGACTCCTCGTAGTGCAGCCTTGGGATAAAACTTTGCTGAAAGATATTGAAAAAGCAATCCTTCAGTCCGATCTCGGGCTGGTTCCCATGAATGATGGCAATCTGATCCGCATGGCCATCCCGCAGCTGACAGAAGAACGCCGCAAAGAACTGGTCAAGATCGTTAATAAAAAATCTGAAGAAGCTAAAGTTGCAATCCGCAATATCAGACGTGACGGCAATGATTTCCTGAAGAAGGAAGAAAAGAACAGTGATGTTTCCAAGGATGTCATTAAGGGAATGGAAGAAAAAGTCCAGAAATTGACTGACAATAAGATCAAGGAACTGGAAACCGTTACAGAAAAGAAAATCAAGGAAATCATGTCTGTTTAATCAGCATTCCATTGATTAAAAACCAAATAAAACAGATTCTAAGGAAATCGTATCTTCATGGTACGATTTCTTTAACTGATATGGATTTTTAGCGGGCGCGGCAGGAAAGCTTCATTTACAAATCATGAAGCATCAGTACTGCCGCAGTGCTAAAGTCTGATTACAGCTTTATTGATAAGGAGTTATTGTATGAGTGAAAAAAAGTCATTTCCAGAACACGTTGCGATTATTTTGGATGGAAATGGACGCTGGGCCCAGAAAAGAGGACGGGAGAGAACCTATGGACATCAGATTGGCGCTGCCAATGTGAAGAGGATTGTCCGTTCTGCTGGAAATATGGGAATAAAAATACTCACTCTTTATGCTTTTTCGACAGAAAACTGGAAACGGCCTTCTATCGAGGTCCGGTTTCTCATGAAACTTTTTAAAAACTATCTGATCAGCCAGCTGCGCGAATTGATTGATGATAATGTACAGGTTCACATTGTAGGAGATACCAGCGTGCTTTCGGATTCTTTGAGAAGGGAAATTGAAGAATGCGAGAAAGATACGGCCAAAAATGATGGTTTGATACTGAATGTGGCCATCAATTATGGCGGCAGGATGGAAATTGTCCATGCTGTCAAATCAATAGCCGAAAAGGTAAGAAATGGGGAACTTCTTCCTGAACAAATTACGGAGGAAGATGTTTCCAGTGCGTTATACCCTTCTGATCAAATGGATGTCGATCTTCTCATCAGAACGGGAGGAGAGTACAGAATATCGAACTTCCTTCTTTGGCAGGCTTCCTACAGCGAGCTTTATTTCACACCTGTTTTATGGCCTGATTTCACTGAGGAAGAGCTTAAGAAAGCTGTTGACTGGTTTGAAGGTAGAGATCGCCGCTTTGGCGGGCTGACGGAGGAAACCTGATGAAAGTAAGGGTTATTACTGCAGTTATCGGGATTATTGCTGTATTATTGCTTGTTTGGCTGGGAGGAGTGCTCTTCTCAGGCGCAGTTCTGGCTGTTGCCCTTCTTGCCGTACATGAATACAATAAGATGCTGAAAAATATCAATGTTCATGTGGTGGTACCTCTGATTGCAGCCGCACAGCTGGTTCTGATCGGGGCTGCGTCTTTTGGATCACTGAAGGTCTTTCTCGGAATGATTCCGCTTTGCCTGGTTCTTTTGCTCTGTCCTATCCTGAAGCTCAACCAGGATAAAATGACATCATTGATTTATACAGTATTTGGATCATTTTATTTTGGGATAGGCTTTGGCGCGCTCATTCTGCTGCGCCGCAATGCTGATCTGATTACGCAGTCTTCTTTATGGATGGAACCGGGAATTTTTCTTGTCATGTTTGCTCTTGTTGATACATGGGCAAGCGACTCTTTTGCTTATCTCGTCGGCCGCCGCTTTGGCAGGCATAAAATGGCACCGCATATCAGCCCGAATAAAACAGTGGAAGGACTTTTGGGCGGAGTTGCCGGATGTATCATCCTGGGGACTATTGTTGCATGGGCCTTTGGGTACAATGTTTTCTACGGGTTTATCATGTCATTGATGGCTTCAGTCATGGCACCGATAGGAGATTTGTTTGAATCCTACATGAAAAGAGCTTGTGACGTTAAGGATTCGGGACAGATTCTGCCGGGGCATGGTGGTATGATGGATCGTTTCGACAGTATTCTTTTTGTAGCCCCCGTATTTGTCTCCACATTAATACTCTTTGCTCATTAAAATGAATTTCTAAATAAGGGAGACCGTATGAAGGAAATAGCAATCTTAGGAAGTACAGGTTCTATTGGAACACAGGCACTTGAAGTGATCAGACTCCATCCGGACCTTTTCCATGCACAGGTTTTGGCTGCGCATGGAAATGTTGAGCTGCTTCTAAAGCAGGCACATGAATTCAACCCTTCTGCTATTGTAATAACAGATAAGGACGCAGGAGAAAAATTCAAATCATCATATAATGGCAGCGCTGAAGTCTATATCGGCGATGGGACGCTGGAAAAAGCCGCCGTACGCGATGACGTCGACATAGTCCTTGTTTCAGTCGTCGGTATCAATGGCCTTCTTCCGACTCTGGAAGCAATCCGTGCGGGTAAAGAAATTGCCTTAGCCAATAAGGAAACTTTAGTGGCCGGAGGCGCGCTGGTCATAGAAGAAGCGAAAAAGCACCATACATTGATCAGACCTGTTGACAGTGAACATAGTGCTATATTCCAGTGCCTCCTCGGACAGGACATAAAAAAGATTCATAAGCTCATATTGACATCTTCCGGGGGTCCTTTCCTGGGAAAGACCAGAGAGGATCTGGAAAATGTATCGCTGTCTGATGCATTAAAACATCCTACCTGGCATATGGGCCAGAAGGTTACGCTTGATTCAGCCACCATGTTTAACAAAGGGCTGGAAGTGATAGAGGCTCATTGGCTTTTTGGTGTTGATTATGACGATATCGATGTTGTCATTCAACCGCAAAGCATCATTCATTCGATGGTAGAGTATATCGACGGATCGATTATCGCGCAGATGGGAAATCCGGATATGAGACTTCCTATCCAGTTCGCATTTACGTATCCGAAACGAATGGAAACACCTTCCCATGAATTCATGGATTGGAAGAAATTATCTGCCATCAAAATTTTGCAGCCTGATTATAAGGTGTTCAGATCACTTAAGCTGGCCTATCAGGCTGGCAAGGCAGGCGGTGATATGACCACTGTCTTCAATGCAGCCAATGAAGAAGCAATCAAAGCCTTTATCAGAAGTGAAATAAAATTCCTTTCTATTTTCGACGTTGTAGAAGAAGTTCTGGACAATTGGGATGTTCATGATATTCATTCCATTGAAGATGTAATAAGCGCAGACAAAAATGCACGAATCGCCTCCGCATCTGCCATCCAGAGGTTCAAATGCTGATTCACTATATTCTTGCGCCTATCTTTGCACTGACTGTCGTTATTCTTTGCCATGAATTTGGCCATTTTATCTTGGCCAAGTGGACGGGAATGCAGGTGGACGAATTTTCGGTGGGAATGGGACCGCGTATTGCTAAGATAAAATGGCATGACACGGTATATTCTCTTAGAGCGATTCCTATCGGAGGCTTCAACCGCATAGCCGGAATGAATGATGATAATCAGGGAAATCCCAAATCATTTTCGAGCAAATCAGTTTGGGCCAGGTCAGCGGTTGTTCTGGCAGGCGCTTCATTCAACGTTTTACTGGCATTTTTCATTTTTGCCGGTGTTATTTTTGTCTCCGGATATAGTACCGTATCCAGCAGTCCTGTTATTGGAAATGTGATTTCCGGCATGCCTGCTGAGCAGGCAGGACTGCAGGCAGGGGACAGAATCATATCTGTAAATGGAAATCCTGTAGAAGCGTGGACAGATGTAAGCCGTTCGACTTCGGATTTAGGAGAAGGAGAAGCGGCCCGTGTCATTGTTTCAAGAGCGGGCAAATCTGAAGAATATGATATAATGCTACAGAGAAGTGATGACGGAAGACTTCTGCTTGGAATTGCTCCGTCCATTGAAAAGCATACGGCCTCGTTGTCAGATGCAGTATCCATGGCTTCAAAGTACTGCATCAATGTCTTGAAAATGACCGGTCAGGGGATTTATGCAATGATCGGCGGCAGTACGGAAGGCATTGCAGGGCCGATTGGCATTGCAAAAATGTCCGGCGCGGCTGCCAGTGCAGGTTTCGGTGCACTTCTCCTGTTTACAGCGGTTTTAAGTTTGAATATAGGATTGCTGAATCTTCTGCCTATACCGATCCTGGATGGGGGACTGTTTGTCCAGATCCTTGCAGAATCGGTCATCGGACACAAAGTGTCACAAAAGACCGGCTACTATATCCAGACGCTGGGACTATCCATAATATTGATGATATTTATTTTCGCGTTGGCGAATGATGTTTCAAATTTTTAAACGAATCAGGTGATTAAATGACCCATGAAAATACTCGGCAGGTAAAAGTGGGAAACGTGCTTATCGGCGGCGGCGCTCCTGTTGCCATTCAGTCTATGAGCACATTCAATCCTGTAAATACTGAATATGCCGCAGCGCAGATCAATGCCCTGCATGAAGCAGGCGCTGATATTGTCCGGGTGGCAGTTCCGGATAAAAAAGCGGCTGAAGCTTTAAAAGCTCTTAGAGAGAAAGTTTCTGTACCTCTTGTTGCAGATATCCATTTTGATTACAGGCTTGCCATTACGGCAATGGAATCCGGCATTGATGCGCTGAGAATCAATCCCGGAAATATAGGAAAAATGGAAAATGTCATAAAGGTAGTCGATATGGCAAAGAAGGTCCATATTCCTATCCGTGTCGGCATCAATGCAGGGTCCCTTCCGGAAAAGATACTCGACGAATTCGGCGGGCATCCAACCGCAGAAGGCATGGTAGAAGGCGCATTGACACATGTACGTATCCTTGAGCAGGAAGGTTTCAGGGATATCGTCATTTCTGTGAAATCCAGCGATGTTCCGATGATGGTCAAAGCGAACAGGATACTGGCAGATAAGGTAGAATATCCGCTTCATTTAGGCGTCACAGAAGCAGGGACACTTTATCGCGGCACGGTCAAATCCGCAATCGGTATCGGTTCGCTTCTTCTGGACGGCATTGGAGACACCGTACGCATATCTTTGACAGATGATCCGCTGAAAGAAGTAAGAGCTGCCAAAGAAATATTGAGCTCTGTCGGAATCCAGCAGTACGGGCCGGTTCTCATTTCCTGCCCGACTTGCGGCCGTACACAGGTCAATTTGATCGATATGGCCAAAGAAGTGGAAGAAAAGATCAAAAGATTCAAAAAACCTATTAAAGTCGCAGTCATGGGATGTGCCGTCAACGGCCCGGGAGAAGCAAGAGAAGCTGATTTCGGAATTGCAGGCGGCGTAGGAAGTGGCCTGGTATTTAGAAAAGGCAAGGTCATCAGAAGCGTACCGGAAAATGAATTGATTGATGCGCTTATGGAAGAAATTGAAAAATTTGAAACCGAAGGGGAAAATTAAATGTTAGCATCTAAACTGTACAGTCCTACATTAAGAGAATTACCATCTGACGCCGTAGTTATGAGCCATAAGTACATGCTTAAGGCAGGTATGATGAGAAAAATCGCAAACGGCACTTATGCTTATCTGCCGCTGGCATTCCGCTCAATCCAGAAGATTGAAAACATCATCCGTACCGAAATCAATAAAACCGGTGCGCAGGAAATCTTAATGCCCATTATTCAGCCGGCAGAAATCTGGCAGGCTACAGGACGCTGGAATGTTTATGGCGAAGAGATGTTCAAATTGAAAGACCGTCATGGACGCGATTACTGTCTTGCTCCGACACATGAAGAAATGGTTACCACACTGATCCAGATGGATACCAACTCTTACAAAAAGCTTCCGGTATCCGTTTACCAGATTCAGAATAAGTACAGAGATGAAAAACGTCCCCGTTTCGGTCTTATGAGAAGCCGCGAATTCATTATGAAGGACGGCTATACATTTGATGCCGATGAGGAAGGCATGAATAAGCAGTATGAGCTGATGTATGATGCTTATACCAGAATCTTCACACGCTGCGGACTGAAATTCCGTCCGGTTATTGCAGATTCCGGTGCAATCGGCGGCAATGCATCCCATGAATTTGAAGTTCTGGCAGATTCCGGCGAAGCAGATATTGTTTACTGCAAAGATTGTGATTTTGCAGCCAATATCGAAGCCGTCAAGCCTAATACATTAACATCGGACGTCAAAAATGACAAAGAAAAAGAAATCGTTCAGACTCCAGGCCAGCATACAATTGAAAAGGTATGCAATTACCTCCATCTGCCTGTGAAATCTTCCGTAAAAGCAGTTGTTTATAAACTGGATGACACAGTAGTTCTCGCTATGGTAAGAGGAGATCATGAAGTCAACGAAGTACGCCTGCAGAGCATTTATAATGCAATCAATGTAGACATGGCATCTGATGAAGACCTCAAGGCATGCGGACTGACTGCCGGATACATCAGCCCGATTGGTTTAAAAACCTCTGAGCACTTTGATATTATCTGCGATGCTTCCGTTATGGAAATGCAGGATGCATGCTGCGGCGCAAATGTTAAAGATGAACATTACATTCATGTCAATCCAGCTAGAGACTTTGGCAATGTGAAGGTGGATACGATCCGTCAGATTGATGCAGGTGATGTCTGCCCGCACTGCGGAGGAAAGATCGTACTGACCAAGGGCATTGAAGTAGGCCAGGTTTTCAAGCTTGGAACAAAGTACAGTGAAAAACTGGATGCGACATTCCTTGACAACAACGGCAAGTCCCGCCCCATGTTCATGGGATGCTATGGCATTGGCGTAACACGTACGGTTGCAGCTTCTATTGAGCAGAACCATGATGAAAATGGTATAATCTGGCCAGTAGCCATTGCTCCTTACGAAGTGGTTATCGTACCTGCCAATAACAAGTCAGAAGACGTAATGAAGGCTGCTGAAGGCCTCTATAATGCACTTGAAAGCAGTCAGGATGAAATCGTATTTGATGACAGGGCAGAAAGAGCCGGAATCAAATTCAAGGATGCGGATCTGATCGGATACCCGCTGCGCGTCACTATCGGAAAGAAGTGGCAGGAATCCGGATGCGTAGAAATCAAGCTCCGCCGTACTGGTGAAGTATTTGAAGTTCCGTATGAAAACTGCGCAGAAAAAGTAGAAGAACTGCTTAATTACCTGCGTGAAAATAATCTGTAAGCATTGAACTGCCCGAGCAGAGGAGGGGATTTTATGGATTTAAATGAGTCAGAACTTAATGATCTGAGGAATAATATTCGTGAAATTGATAAGGATCTGGTCAGCTTATTTGAAAAAAGACTTACCCTCTCAAAGGCAGTAGCAGCTTATAAGCTGAAAGCAGAGAAGCCGATTTTCGATGAAGCACGGGAAGAAAAAAATATAAGGGAAGTTTCAGAATTGCTTCAACATGTATCGGAAAAGCAGAATTTTATCAGATGGTACACGTTGTTGATGGATATCAGTAAAGATATACAGAAAAAGTTGATTCTAGGAGAGAAAGATGACTGAAGAGATTCAGGGGATTGTAAAAAAGACAATTTTTTCCAGTAAGGACGGCCGTTTTTGTGTTTTTCTGATTGAAGAAAAAGAAAGCGGCAAGACTGTTACTGTCTCTTTAAATTCTGAATTACCCTATATCGGTCAACATGTATTGCTGCGGGGGTGCTGGTTCAAGCACCCCCGTTTTGGGTTGCAGTTCAAAGCGCAGCAGATGCAAGCATTTGTCCCGGAGAAATCAGAAGAAATCAGAAAGTATCTTTCTTCAGGCGTTATAGCAGGAATTGGTCCGGCTATGGCCGATAAGATCGTTGACTTTTTTGGAGATAAAACACTTAAGATCTTTGAAAATAATATCGATGCATTGCTGGATGTGCCCGGAATCGGACCGAAAAGCTTGAAGAAAATCAAAGAAGCCTATGATGAGGTGGCAGGGCTGCAGGATATCATTCTGTTCCTGCAGTCTGTCAATGTTTCAGAAAAATTCGCAGCAGATCTGCAGACTCTGCATGGAGAAGATCTGGATATCATTTTGAAAGAAGATCCATACCAGCTCCTTCACGACATACCGGATATGCATTTCCAGGACGTGGATAAGATTGCTCTGGCAATGGGCGTATCCGAACTGTCTGCTGACAGGATTTCTCATGGCATCAAAAATGCCCTGTGGTATGAATACAGCCGGGGAAATTCCTGTGCTCCCAAGGATCAGGTCTATCAGGAAGCAGCGGCCATGCTTGGACTTTCATATGATTCCGTAAGTACGATTGCTGCTGATTTTACGGGAAGAGATAAGCCTGATGAGCTGATACATGAAGGCATATCTTACTTTTACCTGCCTTTCCTTTATGAAGCAGAAACAGATTCAGCAAGGCGGATCAGAAAACTTCTGGATATGGAGCCTGAAGGCAGATCCGTTAATTTATCTTTGGAAAGGTTTGAAAAATCGAACTTTATTACTTTGGAAGATGAACAGAAGGATGCTGTAAAAAAATCGCTGGATTTCGGGCTGGTTGTCATTACCGGAGGACCCGGAACAGGAAAGACGACACTTGTGAAAGCAATTGTATATGCGGCTGAACAGTGCGGCCTCAAGGTCAAATTAATGGCGCCGACCGGACGCGCGGCAAAAAGGCTGTCCTCATCCAGCGGACGGGAAGCCGAAACCATTCATAAAGCTCTTGAAGCCGAGCTTCACGAAAACGGAGAGGCATACTTCAACAAGAACCAGTCAGATACCTTATCCGAGGATATTATTATAGTTGATGAAGCATCCATGATGGATGTCGTCTTATTCCATTCCTTGCTGAGCGCTTTGAAAGAGGGCACGCATCTGATTCTTGTGGGAGATGTGGATCAGCTCCCTCCGGTAGGGCCGGGAAATCCTCTTAAGGCAATTATTGAAAGTGAAATGGCGCCGGTCGTGAGATTGAATCATATATTCCGCCAGGAGGAAGGAAGCGGAATCATTGAGAATGCTGTCCTGATCAGAGAGGGGAAATACTGCTGCCCGGATGAAAATGGCGATTTCCAGATCTTATATACAGATTCTGAGGATGATGCTTTCCATAAAATAATGACCCTGTGCTGGCACTTCCACTATGCCGATGAAGATAATAAGCTGAAAATGCAGGTACTTTCTCCCATGTACAAGGGTGCATGCGGAGTCGATCATCTGAATGCATCCATTCAGAAAGTGGTGCAGGGCAGTGATCATCTTCCATTTCCATTTGCTGTAGGTGATAAGGTCATGCAGCGCAGAAATGATTATGAGAAAAAAGTGTACAACGGAGATGTCGGGATTGTCTGGGCGGTCAATGAAAACAAACTTTTTGTAAGATATTATGAGAAGGAAATAGAATACACCCGCGCTGAGTGGGGAGACCTCCAGCTTGCCTATGCATCGACCGTGCATAAGAGCCAGGGAAGCGAATATGATACCATCATTTTTGCATTGCTTCCGGAGCAGAGAATCATGCTTCAGCGCAATTTGCTTTATACCGGAATTACGAGGGCGAGAAAGAAAACTATTTTAGTGACGACGGAAAGCGCACTTTCCCAGGCAATCAGCTCGACACGCACGCAGCATAGATACAGCCTGCTTCTGCCCTTGATCAAAGGGATGAACCATGAATAGGTTTATAGAAATGGCAGCCGAGCTTCTGTATCCCTGGTGCTGTCCCGGCTGCGGAAAGCTTACCAGCTATAAGACAATCTGGTGCGGCAGCTGCATCAATGATACATGGAATCCCCGTCTGGTCAATTCATCAGTAACGGACCATTTAGACGGCTGCTATACGCTTTGCGATTATCACAGCGGGATGAGAAAATGCATACTGCAGCTCAAGTACAACGGAAAATCAGAACTTTCAAAAGCCTTTCCGCCCCTGCTTGACAGATTTCCCTGGTGGGACCGGATGGAAGACTTTAAGATTGTCATTCCGGTGCCTCTTGCATCAAGGAAGATGAAGGAAAGAGGATACAACCAGGTCGATAAAATGTTCCAGAAATGGATGGAAAGTGCAGGGAAAGAATATTTCCCGCAGGGGCTCGTACGTCTGCGCAGGGGTGAGACACAGTCACTCCTTACACGCGTGGAAAGGTACAAAAACATAAAAGGAGCTTTTCATAT
>ERZ1023981.100-NODE-100-length-28090-cov-18.897343_pt1 | contig 28090 bp, 20 predicted proteins | sample MGYA00380435_ERZ1023981 | MGnify/ENA primary metagenome ERZ1023981 (study PRJEB33179, sample SAMN07449057) | human gut metagenome | biome: Human-gut; feature: Human associated habitat; material: Faeces | host: Homo sapiens | place: India:Kasaragod | collected...
GGAAACGGGCAAGCGCATCGGTGAGCACAAGGGATTGTGGTTTCACACCATAGGGCAGCGCAAGGGACTTGGCTTCGGTGGCGGCCCCTGGTTTGTGGTGAAGAAAGATGTGGAGCACAATATCCTTTACGTGAGTCATGGCTATGACCCGCAGACTGCCTATAAGAAGGACTTTCCGCTGCATGACTTCCACTTCCTTACCCGCGAGGTGGATATGCATCATGTCACTTTCAAGATACGCCATACCCCCGAGTATCATCCTGCCACAATAGAACGTATGGAGGATGGCAGGCTGATGGTACATGCCGGGGAAGCCATACACGGAGTGGCTCCAGGCCAGTTCTGCGTGGTATATGATGAGAATCATCATCGTTGCTATGGCTCAGGCGAAATAACGGTATAAGCAGAGTCAACTGTCGTAAGTTCAGAAGTTATAGAGAAAGTTGAGTCAATAAAAATATGTGAACATCCAACAGGATAGTCAAAAATAGTACAATAATTATAAAAAATCAGTTGAAAGGGCTGATAATTCGGATTTTTTGTCTAATTTTGCACCTTGGTTTTATATAGGTGCCGCCAGGCACCGTGTTACTATAAAGAAAAGAATAAAGAAATTATTAAATAATAATGAAGAAGAAAATTCAGTTCAGTCTCGTATATCGAGACATGTGGCAGAGTTCTGGTAAGTTCCAGCCACGCAAGGATCAGTTGGCTAAGATAGCCCCAGTAATCATCGAGATGGGATGCTTTAGCCGTGTAGAGACCAATGGCGGTGCTTTCGAGCAGGTAAACCTCCTCGCTGGTGAGAATCCTAATGATGCAGTTCGTGCATTCTGCAAGCCTTTCAATGAGGTGGGTATCAAGACCCACATGCTCGACCGTGGATTGAACGCTCTTCGTATGTATCCTGTGCCAGACGATGTACGTGCCCTTATGTACAAGGTGAAGGCTAAGCAGGGTACCAACATCACCCGTATCTTTGATGGTTTGAACGATGTTCGCAACATCATTCCTTCTATCAAGTGGGCCAAGGAGGGCGGCATGACTCCACAGTGTGCACTCTGTATCACTAACTCTCCTGTTCATACTCTCGATTATTATATGAACATTGCCGACCAGCTCATCGCTGCCGGTGCTGAGGAAATCTGCTTGAAGGATATGGCTGGTATCGGTCAGCCTGCATTCCTCGGTAAGCTTACCAAGATGATCAAGGACAAGTATCCAGAGATCATCATCCAGTATCATGGTCACTCAGGTCCTGGTCTCTCTATGGCTTCCATCCTCGAGGTCTGCAACAATGGTGCCGACATCATCGATACAGCCATCGAGCCATTGTCATGGGGTAAGGTTCACCCAGACGTAATCTCAGTTATCAGCATGCTGAAGAACGAGGGCTTCGAGGTGCCTGAAATCAACATGAGCGCTTATATGAAGGCTCGTGCTATGACTCAGGAGTTCATCGACGAGTGGCTCGGCTACTTCATCAACCCAGGTAACAAGATCATGTCTTCATTGTTGCTCGGTTGCGGTCTCCCTGGCGGTATGATGGGTTCTATGATGGCAGACCTCGGCGGTATGCGTCAGACCATCAACAACATCCGCAAGAAGAAGGGTGAGGAAGAGTTGTCTATGGACGACCTCCTGATCAAGCTCTTCGACGAGGTAGAGTATGTATGGCCACGCGTAGGTTATCCTCCATTGGTAACACCATTCAGCCAGTACGTGAAGAACATCTCCCTGATGAACCTCCTCACCATGGAGCAGGGCAAGGGCCGCTTCGTGATGATGGACGACTCTATGTGGGGTATGATCCTCGGTAAGAGTGGTAAGATTCCAGGCAAGATAGATCCCGAACTCGTAGAGCTTGCCAAGAAGCAGGGTCGTGAGTTTACTGATGTTGATGCCCACACATTGCTTACCAATGCGCTCGACGACTTCAAGAAGGAGATGGACGAGAATGGTTGGGAGTACGGTCAGGACGACGAGGAACTCTTCGAACTTGCCATGCACCCAGAGCAGTATCGCAATTACAAGAGCGGTCAGGCTAAGAAGAACTTCTTGGCAGACCTGCAGAAGGCTAAGGATGCCAAGCTTGGCTCAACATTGACTCCTGCCCAGTTGGCAGAGTTCAAGCATGCCAAGGCTGATGCCATCGTAGCACCTGTTGCCGGTCAGATCTTCTGGGAGTTCCAGGGCGAGGGCGAGTGCCAGCCAGCCGTAGAGCCATTCATCGGCAAGGAGTATAAGGAAGGTGATGCCTTCTGCTACATCCTGGCTCCATGGGGCGAGTTCGAGACCGTTCCTGCAGCTCTTGGCGGAAAGCTTGTAGAAATCAATGCCAAGCAGGGCAGCAAGATTCGCAAGGGCGATGTTATCGCCTACATTGAGCGAGAGGCTGAATAATGTTGAATGTTCAGTGTTTAATGTTTACTTTGCAAGTATCGTGGCGTGAGCCTAATTAAACTCTGAACATTACAAACTAAACATTAAATAGATGAATTATCAAGCTATTATTGATAAGTATTATCCTGAGGATGATGAGCTTCGTCATATCCTCATTACCCATAGTCAATCTGTAGCGCGAAGAGCGCTACAGATTGTTTCGTCTCATCCCGAACTGCATCTTGATGCTCAGTTTGTGGAAGAGGCAGCCATGCTTCACGACATCGGAATCTATCTTACCGATGCTCCTGGCATCATGTGTTTTGGCAGTCAACCCTACATCTGTCATGGTCGTCTGGGTGCCGAACTGATGCGTCGTGAAGGCTTCGAGCGCCATGCACGAGTGTGCGAGCGCCATACGGGAGCAGGCATCACATGCCAGCAGATAGAGAGTCAGAATCTGCCTTTGCCCCATCAGGATTTCCTTCCGGAAACCATGGAGGAAAAGGTGATCTGTTATGCTGACAAGTTCTTCAGCAAGACTCATCTCGATCGTGAGAAAACCATCCAGCAGGCTGAGAAAAGCTTGGCCAAGTTTGGCGAGGAGGGTGTCCTGCGCTTCAAGGAGTGGGAAAAAATGTTCGAATGAGCTAAAAAGACGTCAGCATGATGTGTAATCTAAGCAGAAATGCTTAACTTTGCAAACTAAATGAGAAAATATCCTTTCATAGCACTTTTGTTGTTTGCCTTCATCTGTATGATGGCAAGTCCCAACATGCCGTTCTTCAAGAAGAAAAAGAAGAAGGCTGCCGCCGACTCTACGGCTGTGGTCGATTCTGTCTTGCGCGACTCAGCAGGCAATGTGGTGGCTGATACTGCCCGCATGGACTCTCTGCAAAAGGCTATCTGGAAGCACAACCAAGTGGTGGACGACAGTATTCGTCTCGACAGTATTGCCCGCAAGAAGTCGGGTGGAGTAGATGCTCCTGTCACTTATTCGGCTTCCGACTCGCTTGTCTACGATGCCAAGAACAAGGTGGCGCATCTTTATGGCTCTGCGCAGGTGAAGTATGAGAATATGGATCTTGCCAGCGACCGTATTTCGATGGACATCGATAAGAGTAACGTGAAGGCTATGGGTACGGCCGACTCTACTGCCGAAGGGGGTGTAAAGGGAAAGCCTGTATTCAAGATGGGTAGCGACGAGTATGATACCGATACCATCAAGTTCAACTTCAAGAGCAAGAAAGCCCTTATTAATAATGTATATACCGAGCAGCAGGACGGTTTCCTGTCGGGTATGCGCTCCAAGCGCGACTCTTCAGGAGTGATCTATCTGCAGCATGGACGTTACACCACCTGCGATGACCCACATCCTGATTTCTATATCTCGCTCTCGCGTGCCAAGGTGCGTCCTGGCAAGGATGTAGTCTTTGGCCCGGCTTACCTCGTGGTGTGTGATGTGCCTATGCCTTTCGCCATTCCTTATGGTTTCTTCCCCTTTACCAAGAGCTATAGCAGCGGTTTTATCATGCCTACTTATGGCGATGAGAGCGACCGAGGATTCTATTTGCGTGATGGTGGATATTATTTTGCCATCAACGACAAATGGGACTTGAAACTCTTGGGCGAAATCTACACCAAGGGCTCTTGGGGTCTCTCGGCTGCCAGCAACTATCGCAAGCGTTACAAGTATTCGGGAAGCTTCTATTTCAGCTATCAGGATACCAAGACAGGTGATAAGGGAATGCCCGACTTTGCCGAGCAGGAGAGCTTCAAGTTGCAGTGGAGCCATCGACAAGACTCCAAGGCCAATCCTTACAGCTCGCTTTCTGCCAGCGTCAACTTTGCTTCAACCAGTTATGAGCGCAACAATCTCAACTCGCTCTATAATCCACAGTCGATGACGCAGAGTACCAGAACCTCTTCTGTCAACTGGAGCACCAACTTTTCGAGCATAGGTATGTCGCTGACGGCAACTACCAACCTCTCGCAGAACATGCGCGACTCTTCGTTGGCAGTCACTCTGCCCGACCTCAATATCAACATTGCGCGTTTCTATCCATTCCGTCGCAAGAAGATGGTGGGTGACGAGCGATGGTATGAGAAGATAGCCCTGAGCTATACAGGACATGTGAGCAACTCCATCTCCACTAAGGAAGACCTGCTTTTCAAGAGCAATCTTATTAAAGACTGGCGCAACGGATGGGAACATCGCATTCCGGTAAGTGCCAACTTCACGCTCTTCAAGTACATCAACATCAGTCCTAACTTCAACTTTACCGACCGTATGTACACCAATAAGGTCACTAAGTCGTGGGACGAGCAGAAGCAGGTCGAGGTGGCTGATACGACCTATGGTTTCCATAATGTGTACAACTGGAACATGAGCATCAGTGCCTCTACCAAGCTTTATGGTTTCTGGGTGCCCAACCGCAAGCTCTTCGGTGACAAGATACAGGCCATACGCCACGTGCTCTCGCCAACAGTAAGCTTCAGCTATGCGCCAGACTTTGGTGCTTCTCGCTATGGATACTGGGATACTTATCAGAAGACTGATGCCAATGGAAATGTATCGCTCGTCAGCTACTCGCCTTATCAAAACTCGCTCTTTGGAGTGCCGGGCAAGGGTAAGCAGGGAAGCATTTCCTTCACGTTGGGCAACAACCTTGAGATGAAGGTCAAGAGCGATAAGGACTCCACCGGATTTAAAAAGATAAGTCTTATCGATGCTTTCGACATCAACATGAGCTACAACACGGCAGCCAAGGTGCGGCCATGGAGTGACCTCGGTATCGACTTGCGCCTGAAATGGTGGAAAAACTATACTTACAGTATGCATGCTGTCTTTGCCACCTATGCCTATGAACTCGACGAACAGGGAAATCCTTATGTGGGAACCCATACTGAGTGGGGCAAGGGACGTTTCGGACGTTTCCAGGGTATGTCGCAGAACTTCTCTTTCACGCTTACGCCAGAAAAGTTGAAGAAACTATTCGGAGGAGGAGATGACAGCGACAGCGAAAACTCACGCAACAGGGATGACGATGAGGGTGTAGATACCAATATCGAAACCAATATCGACGATGACATGGAGGCAGGAAAGCATGGAGCCAAGAAGAAGGGCGGAAAGGCCAAGACCGATGACGACGGTTACATGGCTTTCAATATGCCTTGGTCGCTCTCTGTGGGTTACGGTATCACCATGCGTGAGGATACTCGCCGCGAAAAGTTCAACGAGAGCACCATGCGCTATCCATACAAGTTTACCCAGACTCTCAACTTCAGTGGTAACGTGCGCATCAGTGATGGCTGGAACATCAGTTTCTCATCTGGCTACGACTTCGAGAACAAGGCCATGAGTATGACGACAGCTTCGTTGCAGCGCGACCTCCACTGTTTCAATATGAGTTGTTCGGTGGTGCTGGCTCCTTATACCAGCTATAACTTCACGTTCCGTTGCAACGCTTCTACGCTTACAGATGCTTTGAAGTACGATAAGCGAAGTGGTTATTCCAATGCCGTGCAGTGGTATTGATGCTCGAAAGATAGACTGACACCTTATTTATATATATAAGGATCAACTTTCGCAAGTTCAATAGAAGATATTTTACATAGAATAGGCTTTTGCAACCAGGTTGCAGAAGCCTTTTTGTATTTTTGCATCCGAAAACGAAAAGAAGTGTAATATAACTAAAGTATCTTTCAATATGGAATCAAATCATCATCATCACGAATGTGGTTGTGCTCAAGGTTCTCACGGGTGTGGCTGTGAGCATCATCACGAGCATCATGACGAGCATGGAAGCCTTGGCAAGCGCCTTCTGCTCATTTCGGTCACTGTATTATTGCTTATAGGAGCTTACTTCGTCGAGAAGACATGCGCGCTTTCCACCTGGCAGTTGCTCCTGGTTTATCTTGTTCCCTATCTGCTGATAGGTCATGACACCTTGGGCGAGGCTGCCGAGGGTATTGCTCATGGCGATGTGTTCAATGAGCATTTCCTGATGACCATTGCCACCATAGGAGCCTTGTGCATCGGTTTCTTTCCGGGCGAGGAGACTGAGTTTGCTGAGGCTGTTTTCGTTATGCTTTTCTTCCAGGTGGGTGAACTCTTCGAAGGCTATGCTGAGGGAAAGAGTCACGACAGTATCTCACATCTGATGACCATTCGCCCAGATGTGGCTCACGTCTGTCATGGAGAAGAGGTAGAGACTGTAGCCCCCGAGACGGTACAAATCGGTGAGACTGTTTTGATAAAACGAGGAGAGAAAGTGCCCCTTGACGGTAAGGTCGTCAGTGGTTCTGCGCTTCTTGACACTTCTGTCCTTACGGGCGAGAGTGTACCGCGTGAGGTAAAAGAGGGCGATGAGGTTTATTCGGGTTGCATCAATGTGAAGGGAGAACTGCGTTTGCAGACCACCAAGACCTTTGGCGAGAGTACAGCCTCTCGCATCATAGCCTTGGTAGAGGGTGCCGATGCAAGCAAGTCGCGCAGTGAGTCTTTCATCACCCGCTTTGCCCGCATTTATACTCCAGTCGTTGTGCTGGCAGCCTTGGTTTTAGCTATTGTTCCGCCTCTCTTGGGTACTTTGGGCTTGGGTGTGCAGCTCTTTGGCGAGGGCAGTTTTATGCAACTGTTACCTCTATGGCTCAACCGTGCGCTTATCTTCCTTGTGGTATCCTGTCCTTGTGCCTTGGTTATCAGTGTGCCGCTCACTTTCTTCGGCGGCATTGGCGGCGCCTCCCGCGCAGGTATTCTCATCAAGGGAAGCAGTTATATGGATGCCCTTGCCAAGGTTGGCGTAGTGGTGTTTGATAAGACTGGAACGCTGACTCATGGCGAGGTGTTGGTACAAGCCGATGAGGGTGCGCCTGTTGTGGTAGGCGATCGTGTAAAAGAAAGCAGTGCCGAGGCCATAGCCCAGTTGCGCCGTGAGGGTGTCGTTAGGACGGTGATGCTTACAGGCGACCGTCAGGAAGTGGGCGATCGCATAGCCCGTCAGTTGGGTCTCGATGAATATAAAGCCGAGCTGATGCCTGTCGATAAGTTGGTTCATGTAGAACAACTGCTGAAACAGAAGCCTGCAGGCAGGACTTTGGCTTATGTAGGTGATGGCATCAACGATGCGCCCGTGTTGAAGAGGGCAGATGTAGGAATAGCCATGGGTGCCTTGGGATGTGATGCTGCCATCGAGGCTGCTGATGTGGTGTTGATGGACGATGAGCCTCGAAAGGTTCCTCTTGCTGTTCACATTGCCCGTCGCACCATCCGCATTGCCCATCAGAATGTGGCCTTTGCCATAGGAGTCAAAGTGGCAGTCCTGTTGCTTGCCACCGTGGGCTTAGGTACCATGTGGATGGCTGTCTTCGCCGATGTCGGCGTAACGGTTCTTGCTGTCCTCAATGCCATGAGAGCATTGAAGAAAGTGGAATAGCATAGTTGATTCTATAAAAACACCAACCCACCTGTCTTGGAAATCCAAAACAAGTGGGTTGTTATTTTTAGGGCGTTTTTACCCTTTTACCTTTTTACTCTTTTACCCTTTTACTCTTTTACCTTTAAAAGTCTGATACTCATAGGACTCACGGTGATGAGTCGTTTCTTGTAAAGGTCGCCAATGGCACGCTTGAATACCTTTTTGCTGACATGGAAGCGTTCGTAGATGTCGTCAGCCTCGCTCTTGTCGCCTAAGTCGCAGGCACCATCATTGTCGAGCAGATACTGGTAGAGTGTTTCGGCAAAGTCGGCAGTTTGCTGTTGTCCTGTTTTCTGCAGACTCACATCAATCTTTCCGTCGGGGCGCACTCTTCCGATATAGCCTTTCATTCTGTCGCCAGTATGAATGTACTGGAATATCTGGTCCTGATAGAGCAGACCAGGGTACTGGTTGTCGATGATGACCTTGAAGCCGAGGTCTGTCTTCTGCCAGATCAGCAAGTCCACTTCGTTGCCATGACGATAGTGAGGATGTTCCTCCGACAGGTATCGCTCCACCTTGGCAGATGCTACGATGCGATAGCTCTCCTCGTCAATATGTACGTGAACGATGTATGACTGGCCCAAAACCATGCGCTTCTTTTGCTCACGGAAGGGACAGAAAAGGTCTTTCATCAGTCCCCATCCCAAGAAAGCGCCATATTCGTTCACCCATTTCACTTCGAGGTAGGCGAAGTCGCCCACTTTGGCAAGTGGCTTCTCGGTGGTAGCGATGAGTCGCTCGTCTTGGTCGAGGTAGATAAACACCTCAAGCTCGTCGCCAATGCTCACCTCTTCGGGTACGTAACGGGTAGGAAGAAGGATTTCTCCTTCTTCACCTCCGTCAAGGTAAATGCCGAAGTCTACTCTTTTCACCACTCTCAGGCTGTTGAAATCGCCTAATTTTATCTTGTTGCTCATATATGTGTTCTTTGTTTTTCTGTAGGTTGTCTTTATTCTTCGCTCTTCACGTCTTCGTTCTTCACTTCTTCGTTCTTTTCTACCATACCGTCTTTCAGGTGTATGGTTCGGTCGGTAATCGAGGCAAGTCCCTCGTCGTGTGTGACAATGACAAAGGTTTGTCCGAACTTGTCGCGCAAATCGAAGAAGAGCTGATGCAGTTCTGCCTTGTTGTGTGAGTCGAGGCTGCCCGAAGGTTCATCGGCAAGAATTACAGCAGGATGATTTACCAAAGCTCTTGCCACAGCCACGCGTTGCTTCTCACCTCCCGACAGTTCTGCTGGTTTGTGATGAGCTCTTTCGCTCAGCCCCATAAAGTCGAGCAGTTCTTCAGCCCTTGCCTTGGCTTCCTTGCGGCTCTTGCCTGCAATGAAAGCAGGAATCATGATGTTTTCGAGAGCGGTAAACTCCGGCAGTAACTGATGAAACTGGAATACGAAACCGATGTGCTGGTTACGGAAGTCGCTCAACTTCCGCTGTGACAGTTTGCTCACGTCAATACCGTCTACCACTACGCTTCCCTCATCAGGGCGGTCGAGTGTGCCAATGATCTGTAGCAGGGTGGTCTTGCCTGCGCCACTGGGGCCAACGATACTTACCACCTCACCTTTATTGATATGCAGGTCGATACCTTTAAGCACCTGCAGCGAGCCGAAGCTCTTTGTTATTCCTTTGATGTCTATCATTGTTGTTTGATATTATTCCATTTAAGTTCTGAAATTTCAGATTTTCCACAAAAGACAGTCACAGCTCCTTTAATGGTTTTGGATATTTGTAACCCTTTGTAGGTAACATGAATAATTGTTCCACCATAAATATTTCTTTCTACTATAAGGATGATTCCTAAAAAGTTGAAATACTTCATAGTTATTTGTTTGAATTAAGTTCTAAATTCATTTGCAAAAATACGCAATTTTGTATAAACCTCAAAAAGGAATAAAGGAAAAAATGAAAAAAAAAGCTATAATTTTTTTATTGTCACTTTTAAAGGCAACAATGTTGTATGATAGTTATTCAAGTTTCGCAAATAAGCCCCACACGCCCTGAAGGGGCAGAAGCTCTTAGCCCAGGGCATCGCCCTGGGTGTTTATGGACGCAAACCTGTCGCCCTGTAAGGGCAAAAGCTTTCAATACCAAGCAATTAACAAAGCTTTTGCCCTTACAGGGCGCCTTGCTGATTGCCATTATACCCAGGGCGATGCCCTGGGCTAAGAGCTTCTGCCCTTTCAGGGCGTGCTGCTTATAGGAGCTTTTGGGCCTTCTGCCCGTACTTGAACCACATGCGAAACTTCAGTAGTTAGATAAAAACTTAAAATTTCTTTATTTTTGTGATTGTAACAAAAATGTAACACGTAGATTTGTATAAATTACATTTTTTATAGTACCTTTGCAGCCGCTTAATAAAGATGAGTATATACTAATTAACATTTTAAGATACATTATGCAGAAAAAAACTTACATGAAGCCTCTTGTTAGCTTATATGCTATAGAGGCATTGACCATTTTTGCTGTCAGTCCAGGCAAGCCCAGTACCCCCCCATCTGTACCATCCCCTGGTTTTCAAGTCGAAGGAGGCGTAACAAGCGGAGATGACGAAGACGTTTGGGAATAGGCATGAGAACAATTAGAAATTAACCACAGGAACACAAATTGAAAACGGATTAGAACATGAAAAAGTTTTTGTATTCAGTATTTATGTTGGCTGCTGTAGTTCTCGCAGCCTGTAGCAACGATGACAATGGCGATACACAGCCTAAGAGAGGAATGATTCTCAATGCTTCTGTTGAAAATCTAAGCTCGCGTGCCACTATGACAGATGAAAGCGGCACATGGAAGTTTGCATTTGCCGCGAATGACAAGGTAAGTGTAAGCAATAACAAAATAACATCTTACTATACTTTCACAAATAATGGCAGCCAGTTTACCAGTACTGATGCCATGGTTACTACTGAGGATGCCGACTGGTATGCTTACTTCCCAGGTAATGAAGTGGACCTGACAAACCAGACAGGTAATTTTGCCGATGTGGCAAACAAGTTTGCTGTTGCTGGAGGAACAGCCCTGGCTACAACGGGCGAAAAAGGTCTTTCGATTACTCTGAAGCCCAAGGTGTCTGTGCTGCGCATCGTTAAGGTGGACAACTACGGCCCGTGCGACATCTATCTGAAGACTGCTGACGGCAAGTATGTGTCGGGGCTGAAGGCTAAGAAGAATGAGGCTGGCTACGAAGTCGAGACAAGCGACACTAAGGTTTCGGTATTCTATAAAGAGAGTACTGGCAATGCCGGCATCTATTATGTCATTGTCCCTGCTGGTGTGAAGATTTCGGTGTACAACACAAATGACGAAAACCATATCAAGACCACAAAAGCAGCAGGTCTGACTGCTGGCAAATACTATACGCTTACTACAGGTCCAACAACAGGTACAGAAACAGCTACTTTGGCGGATGGTACAACTGAGACCGTAGATTGGGTGCAGTTGTGGATCGGAGGTCCAAGATTTGCAGTGAAGAATGTTGCTGAAGCGATGACATGGCATGATGCAGTAAAGACAGGTCGCGACTTTGCATGGGGCAGCAATTGGTATGTACCATCAGAAGAGGACCTCAAAATAATGAACGAGTTATTGTTAAAAGTTCAAAAAGAGCCAACTGAAAACAAAGTGTCAATAGCAGGATATCCTATTTTGGAACTCATCACAAATACTAAAGCTGAGGAAAATATAGTTAAAATTACTGGTTTTCAACCGGGATATGATAAAAATTCAATAAGTCTATATAATAAGATTGTTGCTGGATTGAATACATATAGATTATGGACTGCTACAGAGAAAGATGGATATGGCGTTGAATTCCAGATTCTTGAACAGAATAATTGGTTTTGTGGTGGAGGATTTAGTTATCAGACAACTAAAACCCAATTAATACTTACTCGTCCTATCCTTACAGCAAAAACCATCTTATGGAGTGATCAGAATATTACGAACAACAAAAAGTAAATGTCCCCACTTAACCCCTGTCAACGCAAGCCTATGTCTTGCCTTGACAGGGGTTATTTATTAGGGTGTCCTGTTCGTTGTACCAATTTTAGCTCACTTTCCTAAGCGTTTTGGTTCGTTCTGTAACCCAGCTTTTGGACAAATAAGTCAACGTGAATTATAAATAAGTAATAACTGAGTCAACTCGTATTATCAATAAAACTTAAAGTGGTCAACTAAAATCGTTAAACCACAGTGCTTGGTTGACCAATAGAAAAGCCTCGAAATATGAAAGCGGCTTCGATGGTCAATAAAGCCTATTTCGTAGAGCAATGAAAGCGGCTTTGTAAGCAGTTGAAGCCTATTGCATCTTCTTGTATAAGATGTAGGAATTGTCCCATAACTTCTCTTAATTTCCCCCAACTTTTCTTAATTTTCCCCAACATATCTTCTCTCCCCGTATGCGAAAGTTGCATTATATGATAGTATTTTAGTATATTTGTGTGCTATTATTAAAAAACTAATCGACTACAAGGATGAAAATCAACAAGAACTTTTGGCTCATGCTGCTCATGGCTGGCTGGGCTATGATGAGCAGTACGGCAGCACAGGCTTCCGTGCGAGATACTATAGATATCAACTGGGGATGGCAGTTCCATCGTGGTGATATAAAAGGTATCAGCCTGCCATCTGGCAACATACAGAATCCCCATCTCTTGGATGAAGCTATGCAGGGATGCGAGCTCGTCAACCTGCCTCACGACTTTCAACTCTATCAGCCCTGGGTGGCACCGGGGGCAGACGAACGTGCCAACAGCAAGGATGCTGCCAATAATGTGAAAAGCCGTCTCAGCGCAAGAGGGTTCAAGGAGATGGGCATTGGCTGGTATCGATACGAACTGACACCCCAGGAAGAATGGAAGGGAAGACGGGTGATGCTCGACTTCGGAGGCATGATGCTTGTGGGCGATGTCTACGTGAACGGACAGCATGTGGCGGCAACCGACTATGGCTATTTGGGATTCGATATCGACGTGAGCCAGTTGCTCCGTTACGGCGAGAAGAACGAGATAGCAGTGAGGACAGATACACGTGCTGCCAATAACTCGCGATGGTATACGGGCGGCGGACTCTTCCGTGATGTCCGTCTTATTGTCACTAACGACCAACTCTATTTCCCTCGCCATCCACTCTATATCACTACTCGCAACAACCGCGAGGTGAACATCAAGGCAGAGATCGTAAACCGCCAGAAGAAACAGAATGGTGAGAATCATGGCTCAATGCCTGTAGAGGTGAAAATCCTCGACATGGCAGGCAGAGTAGTGGCGCAGCAGAAAACCGACATGCCTTTCAATGCCAAGTGGCGCGACCGCGAATATGAACTGCCAGCCATCACGCTGGAGGGTGCCCAGCTATGGTCGTGCGACCGTCCTTATCTCTATACTGCCGAGGTGACGCTCTACGACAAGGAAGGAAGAGTGGCTGACAAAACACGTGAGCACTTCGGCATGCGTACCATAGAACTGTCGCCCCAGCACGGTCTCCTGCTCAACGGAAAGAAAGTGTTGCTCAAGGGTTACGCCAATCATCACACCTTGGGAGCTCTTGGTGCAGCAGCCTATCCTCGTGCCATCGAGCAACAGTTGCTCACCATGAAGCGCTTTGGCTTCAATCATATTCGTACATCCCATAATCCTTACAGCGAGGACCTGTTGCGCCTGTGCGACCAGTATGGCATCTTGGTGGTCGACGAGCTGTATGATAAATGGAACTCGCAATTCACTGGAGGCAGGGGAGACTTCCTGAGCCTTTGGCAGAAGAACATACCCGAGTGGGTGAAGCGCGACCGCAATCATCCCTGCGTTGTCCTATGGAGCCTGGGCAACGAGCTGCAGCATCATGCCGACATGCCCTTCAACGACTGGGGAGTAACTCTCTACCGACTGATGCGCCAACTGCTGCATCGCTACGACCATACCCGTCTCACCACGGTGGCGATGCATCCGCGTTATCGCAATATCGATACCGACTCGTTGCCTGCTGATCTGGCTGTTGCCACAGAAGTCAACTCGTATAATTACCGTTATATGTATTTCCCCGGCGACATGAAACGTTATCCCGAAAAGATATTCTATCAGAGCGAGGCGAGCACAGAAGCCATGGGACCCAACTTCTTTGAGATGAATCTCGACAAGGTGATGGGACTTGCCTACTGGGGGGCTGTCGACTACTTGGGCGAGAGTTTGGGCTGGCCGCTGAAGGGATGGAACAAGGGAGTGTTCGATATGACCATGCTTCCCAAGCCCGATGCCTACTTCGTGAAGAGTATGTTCTCTGAAGAGCCACTCGTACATATCGCCATCATTGAGAAGGCTGGCACCGATACGCAGTGGAACGGCATCAATGTGGCTACCCAACGGTTGTCTGAAAACTGGAACCGAAACCAGGGCGAGCAGCTCTCACTCTATACCTATACGAATGTCGATGAGGTGGAACTGCTGCTCAATGGCAGGAGCCTGGGAGTAAAAAAGAATGACGCTGATCCCAAGCTGCGCAACCGCATACGCTGGGATGCTGTGCCTTATGAGCCTGGCACATTGGTGGCTGTGGCAAGGAAGGCAGGAAAGGTAGTGGCGCGTCATCAGCTTACCACTACAGGAGAGGTTGTGGCGCTGAAGTTGAAGCCCGAAACTACCGACTGGCATGCAGACGGCAAAGACTTGATGATGGTGAGAGTGACTGCTGTTGACCGCAAGGGGCGTCGCGTGCTGAGTGCTCATGACTTATTACATATAGAGGTGAAGGGCGAAGCCGACATCGTGGCAGTAGGCAATGGCGATATGGCTTCGTCAGAGTTGCCAGTAGGTGACAAACAGTTGGCAGCCCATGCCTCCCGAAGTCTTTACGAGGGTACCGCCTGTATCGTTCTCCGTTCCCGTCGTCAGGCAGGCAAGGTGGAGCTGAAGGTGAAGAGTGGAAATCTGTCAGCAGGAAGCCTGCGCATGAATACACAGCAACCAAAATCGTAAACCACAAGCAGGGCGGACGCATCAAAATGCGTTCGCCCTGTAGGCTAAAAAAACATTTATATAGTATAGGAGTAAAATTTCTCCAGTATTAAGCGATAGTTTCTTTGGGTTTTAAGGCTGATAACACAAGTATAGCATTTATAACTATCAGTTCTCCATATGGGTACTGAGTAGTTACACATCAAAATTACATAGATATGGATTGGATGGGGTCGTTTGAACCGACCCTATAATATGATAAAAAGGAAACAAAGAAAACCATGTAAGGGAGTGAATGATCAGTAGCCATTCCACATGTTATTACCTCCATAATGGTTCCGTTTCCCATCCCTGCGGAAAGCCGAGAGCTTTTAAGTCAATTTCAGGAAACCGAATGAACAACCATGTTAGTTTGGATTGCATATCATTATTGGGGGATATAACATTAAGAAAGTACTTGATGATGCAGAGATCAAAGTAAGCACGCATGGAATCTGTTGGTAGCGTTATCCATTCTCCTGCAGGACTATTGGGAATTGCTGGCTGAATAGCATTCTGCTTGTTCCATACTCTTGAATGATGACCACAGGCATTTCGAGTAACAGCAATAACTGTGAGCCATGACTCAAACACATTGATAGGCAACCCAAAACGTTTGGCAATGCGCTTGCGTATGCGATTTTGTTTAATGTTGCGATAAATGGCATTGACGTTTCCAATAGTAAGCAGTTCTCCTAAAATCCACGATGGCGGGTAGGATTCGGAGTAAGTTCGTTTGAAATGGAGAATGAACTCCTCTTTAGATTTGCTGTATTCCTTGGATATAGCTCGCATTGTTTCATTAAACCTGGAACTATCCAAGAAGTAAGAAGAGTCAGTAAGCCAGAAAGGATTGCCTGTCATATCTGCTGTTATTTGCATCACCGCACGTCTGATAGCAATTTCAATCTTTTCTATTTCATTGAACATGAGTAGTCTCAGTTTCTTGTCAAAGCGATAAAGCATCATCACCTTTTCGAATGTTGAACCTTCCTTATACAAATGTGCTGTTTTGGGCATCTTCAACAAAGGATACATATAAGCAGACAATCTGTAATAACCAATATTGTCAAGGTACTGTATGGCTTTGTTTCTGTCACAAATCTGTAAACCTCGTGATTCAAGCAAATTAACGAGATTTTCCGAAGATTCAAACCGTTTTGTAAAGGGAATAAGATTCGCCATATTCAAATGTGTATAAACAAAAAACGCCTCGCACGATTTGAGCATTGTTAAGAGGCTTGGCGAGGACTGACGCTGCAAAGATACGAATAATCATTGATAATACAAACTTTTCGGCAAGAAAAATCAAGCAAAAGTGGAATTCTTTGACATATTTATATTTAATAATGTTAAATCAGACCTTAAAATTATACTTTGCCAGCCAAATAAAGTGGTTCCCAAGATAAAAGTGTTACGTTTGTAACGTCTATACCTATACCGAAAGCCCCAATGGGCAGAGGTTGGGCAGACATACATATGGTAAAAGGCGTAACTGTACGCTTTGTATAGCTGCTGTTGCGATTTTAGCAGGAACCTTTGTATTCGGATGGTGTGACACCCTTCTCGCGCTTGAACAGGCGGTTGAAATACGAGAAGTTGTCGAAACCGCATTGTTGTGCCACTTCGTTGATAGGCTTGTCGGGGAATTGTAGCAACAACTTGCAAGCCATGTCGAGACGAAGACTCAGGATGTAGCTGGAAGTGGTAAGACCCGTCAGTGCTTTCACACGACGGTTGAGTTGACCACGTGACATATACATGGCAGAAGCCAGTTCTTCAAGGTTTATCATTCCCTCTGTTAGTCGTTGTTCTATTTCATAGCGAAGAGTTTGTGCAAACTTCTCGTCAGTCTCTTGAGTCTCACCATCAACTGTTTGTTCTTGATGATTGGTGATGGCTACGTAGTCTTCTCCTTTATGTTTTCTTTTTCTCAGTAGCACGAAGGTTGTCGTAGCGATTAGTATCACCATGAACAGGGTGAAGACTATTATATGGATGAGATGTTGGGATCTTTCTTTGGCGCTTTCTGCCAATAGTTGTTGTGCTCGATACTCAGCATCGTTAGCTGCCAGTCGGTTGGCAGTTTCACGTGTGTAGAGTGAGTCTTTCAGTGTCGAGTAACGTTGTAGGTGGATAGCTGCCTGTTGGGGGTGCTGCTCCTTGAGTAGCAAGTATAGTTCGTGCTGAGCTTTGCTCTCTCCACGTATGTCGCCGATGGCGGTAAAGAGGTCTACGGCTTTTTCGTATTGCCATTTTGCCTCTTTCGGCTTACCAGTGAGTCGGGCTATAAGACCGAGCTGTTTATGGCAGATAGCAAGCGACTGGCGGTTGCCTACTTTTTCGAGTTCGGAAAGAGCCACCTGGAGAGCCATGCAAGCCTCGTTGTAGCGACCTAAAGCGATGAGCGCATCCGATAGTTGTGACAGACGTATGGCAGCACGGTCGGGTCGTCCTCGCTGCATGTCGAGCTCGTAAGCAGTTCTCGCATATTCGAGTGCCTTTTTGTTGGAAGCTTCGTTGCCTATAGCATGCAATATCTCTGCAGCCATTCCGCTCTGAATGGCTATACGAGCCGTGTCTTTTATCTCGCGACTGATTTTCAGAGCCTCTGTAATATAGTTTTGTGCTTTCTGGGGTAGGCGAGCAGCAAGATAGATGCCTGCGATGGTGTTGAGTGAAGAACTGATACGTGACTTATCGCCTAAGCGTCGGTCGATTTGTAGAGTCTGTATAGCATATTTGATACTTTCTTCGTAGGCACCTAATCGGAAGTGTGCGATGGCTGCTACTGACAGGCAGTCGCTCAAGAGCTGTTGGTTTTTACTCTTTCGGCATAGGGGTAGGGCGAACAAACTATAGCAGATACTTTGTTGGTATTTATGGTGCGTCAGGTAGTGCTCGGAAGTCCAGTACCAAGTGTACATACGGATAGAGTCGGATGGGGTGTGGTGGTTGAAACGGAGAGGCTCATCACTTGTTTCCTCCTTATAGTAAAAAGCCATGAGTTGGTTGGCAGCAGAGATGAGACGTGTACGATCGTGCTGCTCAATGACGAGCAGCAGACTATCTGTCTTTGTTTTTTGGGCGTCTGTAGCTTGGGGGTATAGGAGAGTAAGCAACAGGACGATTAGCAGTATTCTTTTCATTATCTTATAGGTATTCTTGTCTGCAAAGATAGTTTAAATTGGAGACAATACCAAATAAATCTATGTGTTTTTGTTTTTAACTTCTGAACCAGCGAAAGTTTAATGCGTTTATTTGTGTATTGAGAGTTGGAACTTATACCGATGTGACAAATCGGGGGACAAGGATTGTATAAAAAAGCAGCAGCGCTTTTTGTGGCGCTGCTGCTACCTTTAGAAGAAGATTGTTACTGACGCTTCATGATCTTCTTCCCATTCACAATATACACTCCCTTTCCAGGGTTATTAACCTTTCGGCCATTCATGTCGTAAACTGCTACAGGGCGTCCTTCGCTGTCGACGAAGATGTTGTGGATGCCTGTTGGCTCCTGTGGCGTAATCTTCATGCCGTAAATCTTTAGCCAGCTCTTGCCTGCCATGGCGCGAGCCCTTGCAGGAGCCTTTTTCTCGTCGCCCGTGTACTGGCTGTTGTAGATGTACACATACTGTGGTGTTGCCACATCATAAGGAACCTGCACTCTGCCTTGCATGTCGGCAGCATAGTACTTGGCCTCTTCTTCACCTATCTTCACGGCCAGTTGCGAACCGCCTTCTGTCTGATAGTCGATATCGATAGTTCCCTTTCCGTTTACTACGATAATCAGTCCGTTGTACCAGCTTCCGAAGTCTGCTGTTACGGTGGCATCGGCAGGAATACGTTTGTTCATCGTGTAGTAATCCATGGAGGTGTTGAGGATGAGACACTGTTCCTTGGCGTCAAATCCATCATTATTTGCTGCAGGCAGATTGTAGTAGACATTGTTGATTACTACATTTTCCACGTTCAGAGCCTCTCCTGTATTCTGGTCTGTCAGGTCGGAAGAGAAGTTGGTCTGATATTCTTCTCTTATCTCGGGTACCTCTACATTGTCATCAGTACGAGGTGCTCCTATCACTACGTGGGTTTGCTTCTCCTTGCCCAGCCAGATGGAACCATCCCAAAATTCAGCACCCTCGGGCTCGAGAATCATCAGCATCTTGTCGAGGTCTAACCTCTGAACGTGATCCATGGCAGATTCTGTACCGGTGAGGTTGAGCAGGGCATGCTCGCCTCTGAGGGTAAGACCGTGCTCAGGTCCTGTCTTCGTGTATAAACCGTGAGTACCTCCTGTTGCCACCACGGTGCAGTTGTCGATGGTCAGGTTTCCGCAGTACATGTCTATTCCGCAGGAGTATCCACTCTTTTCCTCATTCGTAGTCTCGACGGTCAGTATACTGTTCTCGTCGCCCACGATGGTCAGGTTGCTTCCTCCAGGTACGCCTAATTGATGACCATACATGATAGGAGTGCCAGGAGCTTTCAGCGTGCAATGGCCTACAACGCGGATCGTCAGGTCGCCGCCACTTCCGCTGATGATATTGGATGCCTTGAACTTGGTGGCATCGATATTAGCCCAGGTGAGTGTCAGCACCTCGCTCTTCGGGTCGTAGCTCACGGTCTTGTCGCCAAATATATCATAGGCATTCTTCTCGTCTACCAGTCTGTCGCATACGTAGAGCACCACCTTCTTGACAACTGGAGGCTCATAGGTGTATGTCATTCTCGCATACTCGCTGCTGTTTATGCCGTCCACGATGTAGGCATATATTGTTGCCGACTGCTCGCTGAGTTTCAGCGGTTCAGTGAACACAGTATATTCCACTTCATCCTTTGCAGTGCCTTCGGGCACCAGCTTGTAGTAGAGTGTGCCAGAGGCGTTGGGGTTGGTTATCGTTACCGTGATGGGTTCTGTGTAGGTGCAACTTTCTTTCGAGAACACAGGGTTGTTGAGCGTGATGAATCCCTCGCCCTCCGTCTTTTGGTTGAAGCGGCTCCATGGGTACTTGTCGTTGTAGTTTGAACCCTCGGGCACAATCAGTCGGGTGGAGCTATAATGTTTAGCATCAAAAACATAATTTTCGGCTTCGGGAGCCGTAGGCGCGTGGCACACAATATCGGTGAGCGGACAATCTTTGAACGTGTTTCCGCCATAAAACTGATTGACAGTAGAAGGCAACACCACGCGCGTCAAACTTGTACAAGACATGAACAGCTCTTCGGGAATGCTGGTCACACCCTCAGGTATAAACATCTCTTTTAGTTGTTTGCAGTTTTCAAAAGCATTGTAGCCAAGAGAGTTAACGGTGGCGGGAAGCTCACTCTTGTCGAAGAGCGTGCCCGCAAAGGCGTAAGAGCCTATTGTCTTCACATTGGTGGGCAAGGTGATGTCGGCCAACAGTTCGCAGTTTCTAAACATACTGTTTTCAATGGCCTCCAGATTCTTGGGGAATACAAAGCGTTTGAGGCTCTTGCAATTAGCAAAACTGCCTGCTATCTTGGTCACGGTTTCAGGCACCACCACCTCTTCTATTCCAGAGCCTTCAAAGGCATATCTTTCAATCGACATCAACCCAGTGGGAAACTCCACCTTTTTCAGCGACACACATTTATTAAATGTGTATTCGGGTATGGTGGTAAGCGTTGCTGGCAACTTAACTTCCTTTAGCGATTCACAGTCAGAAAACAGATTGTTGCCGATGGTCACACCATCGCCAATGGTCATGCGCTCCAACGCTTTACAACCTGAGAACACCCCTCTGCCCATTGTCTTAACGCTTGTAGGAATAACGATATCGTTCAGCACATCACAAGCGTAGAACAACTTGTCGGGTATATCTGTCAGACTGCTGGGCAACGTCACCTTCTTTAGCGCAGAACAGAATGCGAACACCTCTGAACCAATGCTTGTAACACTCTCTGGCATTACCACCTCGGTCAGATTATTACAACCGTAAAATGCGCCAGATTCTATTGTTTCAAGACCGTTGGGCAGATTAAGTTCGGTAATTCCCTCACATCTGCACAAAGCCGAACTGCCTATCGACTTCAGCTGAGGTCCAAACGATACCTTGCGCAACTTTTGGCAAGAATAAAACGCACCATTCGGTACATCAGTAATAAGCGGTAGCGATATCTCACCATTCCACATTTTGCACTCATAAAACGCCTTGTCACCAAGGGTGGTGAGTGAGTTAGGGAGGTTCATGCTCTCTATCGCCTTACAACCATAGAACGCGTTGTTGCCAATGGTGGTGAGGCCCTCTGGCAAACGGAGTGCCTTCAGGTTGTAGCAGCCATTAAAAGCATACTCTTCTATCATCTTGAGGTCGCTCGGAAGGTTATTTACTGCTTCCAGCTTGATACACTTCTCAAACGTATATTTGTCAATCTTTTCAAGCGAGGTGCCAGGAGCAAAGTTTACTTCTTTCACATAAGCTTCGCGGAACGCGCTGGAACCCATCTCCTTAAGCGATTTAGGCAGGTTATAGATTTGCGTATTGCTGTTCAAAAATGCACTATGCTCAATACTGGTGATGCCCTCAGAAAGGGTGAGCGACTTAAAACCAGAAACTCGGAAGATAGAATTGGGCAACATGTCCCAGAGGTGAGGTACAGTGTAGTCGCAGTCGAGGCTTCTACAATTATAAAAGACGCTATGACCTATGCTCTTAAGGTTGGGGGTCTTCATCTCGCCCTCATATTTCCATGCTTCACATCCGCTGAAGGCACTATTGCCAATGGTTTCAATAGACAACGGCATATTCATGGTTGTAAGATAGGCACAATTGTCAAAAGCACTAACACCAATAGAGGTGACATTGTCTGACATCTGCACCGTCTGCAGTCGCCTACAATTATAAAAAGCTTCCCTTGGTATCTCTGTGAGGCTGTTTGGCAGCACTACGTTTACCAGTTTGCTATTTTTAAAACACCTTTCTCCTAACGAGTTGAACCCTTCAGGAAGGGTTAATGTTTCAAGGCCCGCATACTCAAAAGCGGCATCACCTATCTTCTTCATTGTCGAAGGCCAAACGATGGTTTTCAATGCCGAACAGCTTGAAAACCACAGAGATGGAATTTCGGCACACCCCTCTAAAAAGGTTACCTTTTCTAATGCGGTGCAATTGATAAAACCATCCCACAAAAGCGTCTTAGGCAATGTTGCTTCTTTTATCGTTTTGCAGTTTTTCAGATAAATGTTTGCAATCGTATTGGCACCTAAATACTCAATGCTTTCAATAGGCGAATTGCGTTCATAAGAAATAAACGTTTTTGTGAGTCCTGAGTGAAAAATCACCTTTTTCGTTTTTTCCTTAAGGATAATGCTCACCTCCCTTATTGCATACGACTTTTTATCGTTTTCATAAACAAGTCTGGTTGGAAACTCAAGTACTTCAGGAAAATCGTCATTAGCTGAAGTAGCGCAACCCACTTCCCAATAATAAGTCTTGGCGCTCGCATCGTAGCGAAGATATTTAGTGGTTAAATATTTGTCGGGCACTACTGTAGCATGAACACTTAATGCCACAAACAAAAGAACACAAAGAATGGCTAATGCCTTCACTGGTTTGCACCCAGGCAAAGGGTGTAAACGGGAAATGTTGATAGATGGTTGTTTCATAATAGAGTTTAACTAATTGGTTTATAATTTCGTTAAATAACGTTATTCTAATTCGTCGAACTCACGTTATTTTAGTAACACAGGCATACTTATCGTCAAGACAAGCAGCACCATGAGCCATCTGCAAACCTTGCAGAAAGGAGGAGTAGACTTCTGTTTCGTCACAGACCGAAGTGACGGGATTCGTGCCTGCACAGCACCGCTATGCGACCGAAGGACTGATGTAAAATTCTTCATATTGTTTCGGTTTTTATTGGTTTATATTGTGATGGAAAATCTCTGTCAGTATCAGGCTGAAACACACAGGTGTCTTCGGTTGCAAATTTACTAAAAAATCACTAAACGTATATAACACTAAAAAGGCTTTGAATAGCACAAAAGGGGCTTTCTGTATAGTACAAAACGTGCATAGGGTGTCGCATTCCCCATGAATGAGGCAATGCGACACCCTATGTGTTGATGTAAACTGAATTTCAGAAAATGATGAACGGCTTACTTGTTGAAAGCATAGTAGAAGCCATCGTTCATCGCCATGCGGAGCTGGTACAAACCATTCTCGTCGGCAGTGACATTCATCTTTGCGCCACTTGGCAGACAGGCCTGGATGCTGCCGTCCTCATTGAAGCTGAAGAGCTCGCGAATGTCGCCGTCCTTGCTGTACGACCAGCTCTTGTTCTTCTTGTTGAATACGAAGTAAGACTTCTCGCCGTCGGGGTCGGTTATCTCGTAACCATTCTTCAAAGTCTTGACAGCATACATGCGACCGTCCTTGCCCATCACGTCCTTGGTGGTTCCCACCTGTCCGATTACCTTCTCGCCTGTCCAGAACTCGATGGAGTTGAGCACGAAGAGGTCGGCTACAGAACATACAGCATAGGCTGGAGAGATGAGGATAAAGATAAGCTCGTTGACAAACTTGTTGTCTGTAGCTCGCTTGTTCCAGCTGAGAACTGAGTTGGTAAGGCCGAAAGAGCCGATGCATGAACTGAGAGTCAAGGCACCCACTGTGACTGCGATGACTGATTTGGTGAATGTTTTCTTCATCTTGTTAAAAAATTAATGTATGTTGATAATTGATTATAGTGTTTCCGGTTCTTGAAAAACCCTAAAACTTGAAATGCCGTTTCAGCCAGCGGCTCATCATCTCGTAGGCACTCTCTTCCTCCTGATGCTGAGGTTCGGCAAAGGTGAGATGCTCGCCAGAGGCATCACCATGCTGGTCGGGGAAGATGATCATCAGATTGGTGCCGGAGAAGAAACGGGTCAACTCTTCGGGCAGACGCTCAAGGGCAGCCTTGTGAGAGACGGTTCCCTTGCGGGCTGTTACCACCACAAACATGTGGTCGGGAGCTATCTGCGAGGCTATCTGGGGCATCTCGTTCCAATGGGTCATGAGCGTATAGTCGGAACGGACCTCGGGATAGCGGTTCTTGATAAACTCGTTGATGAGCGAAAGAGCCTCCATACGGCCATGGAACTGTATGCGGCAGTCGAGGTTGCGTGCCATGCGCGACAGACGTTCTACCCAGCGGTAGAAGCCTGGCTCAAACTCTGCTCTCGAAGGAACAGCCACCTGTATGCGGCGTATGGTGTTGAGCGGCTGGCGGATGCGTGCCATGATGATCTGGCGGCTGAGTCCATTGAACAGACTCTGATGGAACTCGCCCCAGAACTTAGGTGAACGCTCCGGATGCATGTGCATGCCGATGATGATCTCGGAACACTGAAACTCGTTGAAGGCATGCTTGATGCCATTGGCGATGTTGGCAGCTATTCTGACCTGGGTCTGCGTGAGCACATCGGTGGCTGCTGCTATCTGGCTGCAATGTTCGAGCAGTCGCTTGCCTTGCTCCTGGTTGTAGCGCATGTCTTTGTCCTCATACACCACATTGAGACAAACCAAACCGCGGTTCAGCTTCTGGTTTCTCACCAAGAAGGCGAGGCTCATCAGGTTGTCGGCATATTCGGGATAGCGCACGGGGATGAGTATCTTCTCGTCGTTGGCGCTCTTCTCGTCCTCAGCCTCCGGCAGCTCCTTGTCTCTTAGTACTATCATGCGCGAAGACCAGTCGGTAAGCAGCGAGGAGATGATACAGGTGCACAGTATCATGATCACCACACCGTTGAGCATGTCGTCGTCGACAAGATAGGTGTTTTTGCCAACAAGAATGTTCATTCCCACCATCACCATGGCGATACTGCCGGCAGCATGGGCTGAGGTAAGACCGAACATCATGTGACCCGAAGACAGGGGCAGGCGGAAGCCAAAGCAGGCAGCATAGGCGGCAATGGCCTTGCCCAGGGTGCCAAAGAACACGATGCACAGCACCACCCAGAGAATATGACCGCCCTGGAAGAGCAGTCCCACATTGATCAGCATGCCCACTCCTATCAGGAAGTAGGGAATGAAGAGGGCGTTGCCGATAAACTCGAGCCGGTTCATCAGTGGCGACACATGAGGTATATACCTATTTAATATAAGGCCCGCAAAGAAGGCACCAAAGACTCCCTCGATGCCTACCGTCTGCGAGAGGGCGGCACTCATGAAGAGCATGGCCATGACAAAGATAAACTGCATCACGGCATCGCTGTATCGGCGAAGAAAACATCGGGTGAGACGGGGTATGAGGAATATCATCACACTGCAATAAGCGGCAAACTTGGCTGCAAAGAGTACCCAGAAGAGTACGCCGTCGTGTTCGGTGAACGAAGCCACCAGACCCGCCAGCATCACTAAGGCGATGAGCAGGGAGATCATGCTCGACCCCACACTCAGCGTGACGCTCGGCTTCTGTTGCAGTCCGTAACGCGACACGATGGGGTAGGCAATGAGCGTATTCGAGGCCATGATACAGCTCAGCAGGAATGAGGCTTTGGTGGAATAGTCCAAGAGTGTGACGCTCATCCAATAGGTGAGTCCGAAAGGAATAAAGCACGTCAGCAGACCATAAGTGAGCAGTCTCGACTTCGTCTTCTTCATACCCTCCATGTCCATCTCGAGGGCAGCCAGAAACATGATGTAGTATAGACCAACCTTGCCAAACAACTCAAAGGAAGAGTCGCGCTCCAGGATGTTGAGCCCGTATTTGCCTATGAGCACTCCTGCCAATACCATACCGATGATGTGTGGAATGCGGAGCTTACCCATGATGATAGGCGCAAAGAGGATGATGATCATCACGACGAAGAAGATCAGCGTAGGGTCGGTTATCGGGAAATATTGTGCAATATTCAGCATAGGCATTCAGTTTTTCGGGAGAGTTCTCGAGCATCAGCTGCATCACTCTTCCTATAATATGGGTGCAAAAATAATAATAAATCTTGAAAAAGCAAAGTCTTTTGCCTCCTTATCAATTATATGTGCAAAGATTTTTGTAAATTTGCACCCGGAAAGTAAACTTAAGATAGAAAGATAAGCCCTATGTCTGCTGATGTTTCATCGTAAATATGAGTAGCGGCGATGGATGAATGATTTTGTGGGGAAATATGCGGAAAATCAGCAAAAAGTTTGGAAGATATCAGATAATTTATTATTTTTGCTGTGTTTAAAAATAAGCGTTATGAGATCCGTTCAAGATTATATAACAATCATTAGGCAGAATGTTTGAGGTCACAAATTGTGACCTCAAACGGCAGAGGCGGTAACCGCTACTCATCTTATGCTTTTACAGAGCAAGGCGTGGCAATGCTTAGTAGTGTTCTTCGTTCACAAACAGCCATTGAGGTCAATATACAAATCATGCGAGCCTTTGTTTCCATGCGCCACTTTATGGTAAACAATGCTTCTGTTTTTAGACGTTTGGAAACGATGGAATATCATCAGTTGGAAATCTTGCATACGAATGCGTTATAGGCAACCAGACAATGATGCCATTGGGTGAGATTTGTTTCGATTTTGACAGAATGCAGCTTGTAATCCCTGCCTCGTATACACCAACACCTACATATGCTCCCAATTTCTATCGTTCGCCTCAGCGCCTTTACCATTTGTCATTAACAGATGGTCGTTCAGGGAGAAAGATTGATGCAATAGTTGATACTGGCGCATCGGGAACCATCCTGACAAATCGCTATTATAAAAAGAACGAAAACTGTTTTACTGGTAGAACGGCAACTGATTCATTGCGCACGGCAGGTGTCGGTGGTGTCAACGTTGTAAAAACGATACCTGTGTCATGGACATTTACCCTTGCTGGCGAACAATATACCGAGACAAACATTCCAGTAGTAACATCTTCAGAACAGAATGAGGAATATGATTGCAGAATCGGTTTACCAACGTTAATGGCGCATAGGAAATTTATTATCAACTTCAAGAATATGTGGATGAGATTTGAGGATTAGCATTTTAATTCCGCCAACGAGTATACATAAGTATTATGAAATGCATCAACATATTACTTGTGATGTGATTCGATCTTTTCTCGAAGATAATGATAATGCTTTGCGACCTGATGAAGGAAAGGACTTCATAGAGTTTGCTAAAGAGTTGATGGAAAAACATTATGAAAAAGGTAAGATAGGTTTCAGTACTTGCAAGAATGGTATTTCATATCTCAATCAGTTTGAGGAATACCTGCTGCTTGAACACAAAGGTGCACATGGTGAGCATAAGGAATTCATTTAAGTCTCAGATATTAGTGAAGACTTATTGCTTGACTTCCGTAAGTATCGACTCTTGGCAAAAAAGAAAGCAACAACAGTCAACAAGACTCTATGTCCGATTCTTCAGGCGTGTGAATATGCTTGTCAGTTAGGTTATATCTCTCATCAGCTTAATGCATCTCTCCAGGACTTGTATATGAAAGAAGAGGACCGGCTTGATGAAGAAGAGAGGAATATCAAGTATCTCACTGAAGAGAGACTTGCTGAGTTAGTTTCCGTTTATAATACCATCGAACAACCTCGACGAAAAGAGTTTTTGGAGATGTGGCTGTTTGCCTTCCATGCTTGCGGTATGCGAATGGTTGATGTGATGACGCTCCGATGGAAAGACATTGATTTCAACAAGAATTTCATCAGTAAAATACAAGTCAAGACGAGAAACCGAAACACCATACCTTTGAGTGAACCACTCATTCGTATTCTTGAAAAATGGAAGGGTAGAAACAAAGTCTTTGTTTTTGATCTATTGCCAGAGAACTTCGATATAAATGACCATGAGGCGATATACCGTCGTAGAAATTCCTGGAATAATACCATCAATACTTCGCTTCGCTGTATATCTCACGATTTAAAATGGAATCAAGACTTGACTTTCCATGTATCAAGACACACTTGGGCAGTTTTAGCGCTTGCACACGGAGCTGAAATCAGTGAGATAAGCAGATTGTTAGGTCACGCTTCAACAGGCGTCACAGAGCGAGTTTATGCAGAATTCTTGCCAGACAACCTTGCGGCTGTAGTAAGCAAACTTGGCTTCTGCTTCATTCCTGATATAAATGCCAAACAAAAGAAGGTGGTATCACGCTAATCAGAGTGATACCACCTTCTATCAAATATGACGTCTTTATAGTTGAAACTATCAGAATATCTTGTAGTCCTTGCCTGTAAGATTTGAAATTGGCTTGAATAAACGCAATAGAATGAGCCCTATCACGATAAATGCTATTC
>ERZ1023981.119-NODE-119-length-23649-cov-21.477452_pt1 | contig 23649 bp, 16 predicted proteins | sample MGYA00380435_ERZ1023981 | MGnify/ENA primary metagenome ERZ1023981 (study PRJEB33179, sample SAMN07449057) | human gut metagenome | biome: Human-gut; feature: Human associated habitat; material: Faeces | host: Homo sapiens | place: India:Kasaragod | collected...
GGCAAACGCCCAACTTCTTGATTTTCAATCAAAGTCCAATTTAGAGCGAGTTAGTTTTTTTAACTTTTTAGCCCATTTTCTATCTTTTTTACGCCTAAACGGCTCAAAACAGGGACTTTTAAATCTTCTTCTTATAGCAGCGATGACGGCGATGCTGTTCGCTCTCCAGATACTGCCACTGGCTCTGAACACCGGTATTGGTCTCCATCTGCGGCATTGCCTCAGCCCATTTAAAGCCATAACGGTGATACTGCTCTATCAGATCGGCAAAAATAAGCGCGTTGGCTCCCTTCTTGCGATATTCCGGAAGAACACCAATCAAGAGCAAATCTACCGTATCCGTCTTGTGCCACTTCAGCACCTTCAGCACCTTCAGCCAACCCGTAGGGAAAAGCTTGCCATCGCCTATCTCGCGCAGCGCATCGGTAAACGAAGGGAAGGAAACACCGAAGGCTACCAGCTTGTTGCCAGCGTTGCCATCCACCACACCCGTTACCAGGTTCAAGTCAGCCTTCTTGATATAAGTATTTATATATTCATCTATCTGTTTCTCCGTAAGCTGCTGGAAATCATAGAGATTCTTGTAAGTCTCGTTCACGATTTCGAACACCTTCCTGCCCATTCCTCCCGAGGTCAGTTCCCGGCGGGTGAACTTATGAACATGCAGATTATATCGGCTCTCTATCATCTGGGCAGTCTTGGCAAACTTAGCCGGCGTCACTTCCGGAATCCTGATGCGGTACTCCAGCCAGTCGTTATCCTTCTCATAGAGCGGATAACTCTCCATATGCGTCTTGTAATAAGGATAATTGTAATTGATATACATCGTAGACTTCCGGTCGAAGCCCTCGATAAGCAAGCCTTCACGGTCCATATCCGTAAATCCGAGCGGCCCTACGCATTCGTTCATTCCCTTGCACTTGCCCCAGTTTTCTACCGTGCGCAACAAGGCACAGGAAACCGCTACATTATCCACGAAATCGAACCAGCCGAAGCGAACCTGCTTCTTGTTCCACTCTTCGTTGGCACGATGGTTGATAATGGCAGCAATTCTACCTACGATACGAGCCTCGCTGTCAACCGCCAGGAAGTATTGAGCCTCGCAGAATTCAAAGGCAGGATTCTTCTTTGGGTCCAGCGTATTCATCTCGTCGAAACGCAAAAAAGGAATGGCAAACTTATGACCTCTATAGAGATCATAATGAAACTGAATGAAGGTTTTCAGCCCTTTTTTAGTCGTTATCGGTATGATTCTTATCTCATCATTCATTAGTATATTGTTTTATGTATATATATTCAATTGCGGTGCAAAAATACAATAAATTTACGAATAATGCAACTCTTTTCTTATAAATTTATAAAAGTTTGTTCATAATTGTCCAACTTTGTGGATATTTATGTACCTTTGCAGGTTGAAATGCCCCAAAAGAGCATCATAAAGTTATGAAGAAAGAGAAAAGAGACAACTATACGTTCCTCACGCATGCCCCTGTGCATCATGTGATTTTTACGATGGCCATACCAACGATTATCAGTATGCTGTCGACGAGCATGTACAATCTCGCCGACACCTATTTCGTGGGCAGCATCAACACGCAGAGTGTGGCAGCGGTAGGCATTGCCTTTGCAGCAATGGCTGTTATCCAGGCGATTGGTTTCTTGTTTGGCCATGGTGCAGGCAATTATGTTTCGCGACAGTTGGGCGCCAAACATACGGAACAGGCACAGAAGATGGCAGCCACGGGCTTTGTGCTGAGTTTTCTTACCGGTCTCCTCATCGCCATTCTGGGTCATGTGTTCCTCACTCCGCTCTGCCTTCTGATGGGTTCTACGCCCACCATTCTTCCTTATACAGAACGCTATCTGGGCATTATCCTGCTGGGTGCTCCCTTTATGACCACCTCGCTTACGCTGAATAATCTGATGCGCTTCCAGGGCAATGCGATGTATGCGATGAAAGGCATCATGTCGGGTGTGCTGCTCAATCTGATTCTGGCTCCTCTGCTCATTCTCTACTTCCAGCTGGGCATTACCGGAGCCGCCGTAGCCACCCTCATCAGCCAGTGTTTCGGCTGCGCCATGCTCTTCTGGATGACGCATAAAGGCGAGAACATCCGCATCCGTCTCAGCAATTTTACCCCTACCCGCGCCTTTGCCAAGGAGATTATCTTCGGCGGAACCCCTTCGCTGTCAAGACAGGGACTGGGAAGTATTGCTACGCTGATGCTCAATGTGGCAGCAGGTGCGTTTGGCGATGCAGCCATTGCGGGCATGAGCATCGTTACCCGCATCTCCTTCTTCACCTATGCGATGGTCATCGGTCTGGGACAGGGATTCCAGCCGCTCTGCGGATTCTGCTACGGTGCCAAACTCTATGGGCGCGTAAAGGAAGCCTTCTTTTTCTGCATCAGATGCGGCACGGTTTTCCTCAGCGTCTGTGCCCTTCTCGGCTTCATCTTCTCAACTTCCATCATCAGCATCTTCCGCGATGATGCAGCGGTTGTAGCCGTAGGTTCGGTGGCTTTGCGATGGCAGGTGCTCAGTTTTCCGCTCGTAGCCAGCATCGTGCTCACCAACATGCTGATGCAGACCATCCGTAAACCGGTGAGAGCCAACATCGTAGCGGCGGCAAGAAGCGGACTGTTCTTCATTCCGCTCATCTTCATCCTCCCCTATTTCTTCGGACTGCTGGGCGTGGAGATGTGTCAGATGTGGGCAGATTGCTGCTCGTTTGCCGTTGCGGTTCCGATAGCCTGGAGCGCTTTCAGGGATATGAGAAGAGAGCAGATGGAACTTGGGAAAAGCCACTAGAATAAAAGAAAATACTTGAGATAAGAGAAAATACTTGAGATAAGAGAAAATACTTGAGATAAGAGAAATACTTGAGATAAGAGAAATGGAGAAAACTTATTACATAGGATTGGACGTTGGCTCTACAACAGCCAAAATAGCCGTTATCGACAGCGATAACCGGGTAATTTACTCAAAATACGAACGCCACAACGCTCGTGTCAACGAACTTGTGTCACAATATTTCGATGAGATTTTAGCCCTTGTGGGCGATGCAGAGGCAAGAATCTGCGTAACGGGAAGCGTAGGAATGGCTACTGCCGAACAGCTCCAGGCGGAGTTTGTACAGGAGGTGGTGGCTGCATCGGTCTATGCCCGTACTGCCCATCCTGAGGCGAAGGCGCTCATCGATATTGGTGGCGAGGACGCGAAGGTTATCTTCTTCAAGGAAAACGGAAATATGGAACTGCGCATGAACGGCAACTGTGCCGGCGGAACGGGCGCTTTCATCGACCAGATGAGTGTGCTGATGGGCGTAGAGAACCAGAAGATGAGCGAGTTGGCGATGAAGGCAGAGCACGTTTATCCGATGGCTGCCCGCTGCGGCGTGTTTGCCAAGACCGACATCCAGAACCTGATGGCGCGCAATCTGCCCGAAGCAGATATTGCAGCCAGCATCTTCCATTCCATCGCCGTACAGACGGTGGTTACGCTTTCTCACGGCATCAGCTTCGAGGCTCCTATCCTGCTCTGCGGCGGTCCGCTTACCTTTCTTCCGGCTCTCCGCAAGGCTTTCTGCGATTATCTCCATCTCTCTCCAAACGACTTCATCGTATCCGGAAACAGCAATCTCATTCCGGCTCTGGGCTGTGCTTACCGGGCTAAATCGGCAGATTCTGCAGCCTCAGTATCTGTTCTCAGAAGTCGGATGAAAAAAGAAATACAAACGGAATGGACCAGCAGTCTGCTGCCCCTGTTCAAAAACGAGAAAGAGCACCAGGAATGGCTCAAATCTAAGGCGAAATTCGCTACCGAAACCAAACCGCTGAATAAAGGAAAACAGCAGGTTGTGATTGGTATTGACTCGGGCTCTACTACGACGAAGATTGTTGCGGTAAGGGTGAATGCGGAGACGCCTACGGGAGATATTGTCTTTACCAATTACCGCCTGAATCTGGGAAATCCGATCAAGGCAGTAGCGGATGGACTGAACACCCTGAAGCAGGAAGCTGCATTGCGAGGCGCTGAACTGGAAATCGTAGGCTCCTGCTCTACAGGATACGGCGAAGAACTCATCAAGGCGGCTTTCGGCCTAGACAGCGGCATTATCGAAACAATGGCGCACGAAAGAGCAGCTGCCTCACTCATGCCCGACGTGAGTTTTATCCTGGACATCGGCGGACAGGACATGAAGGCTATCTTCGTGGAGAAAGGGGCTGTGGTGCGCATGGAACTCAACGAGGCGTGCAGTTCGGGCTGCGGAACATTCATCCAGACCTTTGCCAACAATATGGGTTATTCTGTAGGCGATTTTGCCCAACTCGCCTGCCACTCGAAGGCTCCCTGCGATCTGGGAACCCGCTGCACCGTCTTCATGAACTCGAAGGTGAAACAGGTGCTCAGAGAGGGCGCATCTGTAGCTGATATTTCTGCCGGAATCTCTTATTCGGTCATCAAGAACTGTCTTTATAAGGTATTGAAACTCCATGGTAATGAGAACCTTGGAGGCAAAATCGTTGTGCAGGGTGGTACGATGAGAAACGATGCGGTGGTAAGAGCATTTGAGTTGCTCACCCATACCGAAGTGGCACGAAGCAACATGCCGGAACTGATGGGCGCCTACGGCTGTGCCCTTCATGCGGCGGCTGATTACAAGCATCGCACATCTGCAGAAGATACGCACCCTGCCTCATCAAGATCCATCGATGATCTCCAGAATCTGGCTCATTATGAAACCAAACAGTTGCAATGCAAAGGTTGCGAAAACCATTGTTATGTTTCCCGCTACACCTTTACCGGCGGCAACAGGTTCTACTCCGGAAACAAGTGTGAGCGTGTGTTCAACAACAAGGGAGCAAACGAGATAAAAGGCAAAAATATCTACGAATACAAATATAGTTTACTGTTTGATAGAAAGGAAGTTAACCAACCTGCTACCGCGTTTCACGGTACATGGGTAGGCATTCCTCGCATCCTCAACATGTACGAGGAATATCCGTTCTGGAATGCGCTGCTCCGGGCAGCAGGATTGGGCGTGATTCTCTCTTCCGATTCCACTTTCAGCCAGTATGAAGGAGCCTTGAATACGGTGATGAGCGACAATATCTGCTTCCCGGCTAAACTGGCTCACAGTCATCTGAAGGAACTCAACGAGAACCCGAAGGTAGACCGCATCCTCATGCCATACGTGGTTTATGAACATAATGACGACCCGAAGAATACGCTGAACAGCTTCAACTGTCCGGTCGTTTCGGGCTACAGCGATGTCATCAAGTCGGTCATCAATCTGAAGAAACCGATCGATACGCCCGTCATCAACTTTGCCCAGCCTAAGGCGCTGGAAAAGCAGATTACCGATTATCTCAAGCAACTGGGAGTAAGCAAGAAGACTGCCCGTAAAGCGCTGAGAGAGGCACTCTATGCTCAGGCAGTATATGCAGCTGAGATTAAGAAACAGGGCTGGGAGATTCTGAAAAATGAAGAAACAGAGGCTCAGAAAACGGACGAAACCAAAACTCAGAAGCAGAACAAGGGACTTACGATTCTGCTGGCTGGCCGTCCTTATCATACAGACCCGCTGATTCAGCACAAGCTGAGCGAGATGATAGCCAATCTGGGAGTCAACGTCATCAGCGAAGACATCGCCCGGGGTAATCTCTTTGCAGATTTCAAAGACTTCAATCTGGAGAACCTGGCGACAGAAAGAAATGAGGCAGCATTAGCCAGCCAGGACAACAACGAAGCATACAACTGTCAGCCAGAGACTTATCTCGTAAAGCAATGGGCGTATATGAACCGCATTCTGAAGGCAGCACAATGGGCTGCCGAACAGGGCGATGAGGTTCATTTCGTCCAGATGACCAGCTTCGGCTGCGGTCCTGACAGTTTTATCCAGGACGAGATGCGCGACATCATGAAGCGCCACAACAAGCCGTTCACGCTGCTGAAGATAGATGATGTGAGCAATATCGGCTCCCTGAAGCTCCGTGTCCGCTCGCTCATAGAAAGCCTGAAGGGAGTAAAGGAAGTGAAGAGTGAAGAACGAAGAGTGAAAAATTCAACAGCTGAAGAAATTCAACATTCAACACTCAACATTCAACATTTACAACAGACCAAGGTATTCACCAAGCAGGATATTCATCGCAAGATTCTCGCTCCTTTCATGACCGAATACCTCACCCCTATCATTCCGCCTATCCTGAAACTGATAGGCTATGATGTAGAGGTACTTCCGATGAGCGATGAGGTAAGCGCCGAACTCGGCTTGAAGTTTGCCAACAACGAAGTCTGCTATCCGGCAACCCTTATCGTCGGCGACATCATCAAAGCCTTGAAATCAGGCAGATACGACCTGAATAATACGGCAGTGGTGATGAGTCAGACGGGTGGCCAGTGTCGCGCAACCAACTACGCCGGTCTCATCAAGCGTGCGATGATTTCCAATGGATTCCAGGATATTCCGCTGCTCACGCTCGGTGTAACAGCCTCAACAGGCGAAGCATCAGGCTCAACAGACGACAAGCAAGACTATAACGAGCAGGACGGCTTCAATGTGCCTTGGCTGAAATACAGTCAGATTATCGTTACCGCCATTTTCTATGGCGATGCAATCAACGAAATGTACAACGCCTGCATCGTAAGAGAGCGAAAAACGGGCATTGCCAGAGAGTTGCGCGATAAATACATGCAGTTGATAGACGGACCTATCGCCCAGAATTCAGCCAAAGGACTCATCCGACTCCTGGAACAGGCAGCCGAAGAATTCAACCAGATGACCCTCGACAGAACGTTGCCGAAGGTAGGAATCGTAGGCGAAATCTTCCTGAAGTTCAATCCTTTCGCCCACCAGTTCCTGGAGCAGAACATCATTTCGCGCGGCATAGAGGTAGTTCCGCCTCTGCTTGCCCCATTCTTCCTGCAGGAATTTGTGAATGTAGAGATACAGAAACACATGCGGCTGAGTTGCACCAAAGTGCCCGATTTCATCATCAAGGGCGCTTATCAGGCGCTGATAGGCAGAAGATTGCGCCAGGTAAACAAGGCAGCCGGCAAGTTCCGCTACTTCCGTCCGTTCACCAATATCTATGATGATGCGAAGGACGTACAGGGACTGGTTTCGCTCGCAGCCCAGTTTGGCGAAGGCTGGCTTCTGCCTGCCGACATCGTAGGTTACATCCGTGATGGCGTGAACAATATCATCTCACTCCAGCCTTTCGGCTGCATCGCTAACCACGTGATTTCCAAGGGCATCGAGAAACGTCTCCACGACCGTTTCCCAATGCTCAACCTCGTATCGCTCGACTTCGATTCCGGTGTTTCAGAGGTAAACGTCACCAACCGACTGCTCCTCTTCCTGGACAGCATCGCAAAATAAGACAAGCCAGACCCATGTACGGTAAAACACCGTATATGGGTCTTTCCGTCTTTCATCCCTCAAAAAATCACTCTAAAAAATACAAAAAACCATAGCTATTTCTTTGTCATTCAAGAAAATAATCGTATCTTTGCACTCAAATTTTATTGAGACATTAAGAAAATGAGTAAAGATACATTAACTCATCAGCTGACAGAGACCATCGAGGAGCTTTCGAGCGCCGAATCTTTGAAGGGTCTCTTCCATCAGCATCGAGACGGGAATCCACTTCCTTCGGGCAAGGCGCTCGAAGAAATCATCAGTTTGTCCCGTTCTATCCTCTTTCCGGGATATTTCGGCAATTCTTCGGTAAATATCTCAACCATCAAATATCACATTGGAGTAAGAGTAGAGAAACTCTATGAGATGCTGTCAGAGCAGATTCTCGCCGGTCTCTGCTTCGCCAACGACTGCGAAACGGAAACCCAGGCTGAACTGCAGCACCAGCGTGCCAAGGCAGGCGTGATTGCAGCCAAGGTAATCATGGAATTCCCGAGACTGCGCAAGATTCTGGCTACCGATGTAGAGGCTGCCTACGAGGGCGACCCGGCTGCCATGAGCCACGGAGAAATCATTTCCTGCTACCCGGTCATCAAGGCGATTACCAACTACCGCATCGCCCATGTACTGCACGAACTGGGAGTGCCGCTCATTCCGAGAATGATGACCGAACTGGCGCATTCGGAAACCGGTATTGATATTAACCCGGAGGCTACCATCGGCAAGCACTTCACCATCGACCATGGTACGGGTGTGGTGATTGGAGCTACCTGCATCATCGGCGACAATGTAAAACTCTACCAGGGTGTAACCCTCGGAGCCAAGAGTTTCCCTCTCGATAAGGACGGCAATCCTATCAAGGGAATCCCTCGCCACCCTATCCTCGAAAATGATGTCATCGTCTACGCCAATGCCACCATCCTCGGTCGCATCACCATCGGAGAAGGCTGCGTAGTGGGAGCCAACGTATGGGTTACCAAGGATATGAAACCAAAAACAAAGAAATATAAAAAAGAAAAACAAAGTTTATTAGATATAGAATTCAATAATGGAACAGGAATTTGAACTCATTGCCAAGACCTTCATGGGCCTCGAGCCTGTCTTGGCTGAAGAGCTCACCCAGTTGGGTGCCAATAATGTACAGATCGGTCGCCGCATGGTGTCTTTCACTGGCGACAAGGAAATGATGTATCGTGCTAACTTCCAGTTGCACACAGCCATCCGTATCTTAAAGCCTATCAAGCACTTCAAGGCGAGAAGCGCTGAAGAGGTGTATGTTCAGATCCAGAAGATCAAGTGGGATGACATCTTAGACGTGAAGAAGACTTTCTCTGTTGACTCAGTAGTCTACTCAGAGGAGTTCCGCAACTCACGCTTTGTAACCTACAAGGTAAAGGATGCGATTGTTGACTGGTTCCGCGAGAAGCAGGGTACACGTCCAAATATCAGCGTATCTAACCCGGATATCCGCCTCAACATCCACATTGCAGAAGACAATGCCACCTTGAGTCTCGATTCGAGTGGTGAGAGTCTGCACCGCCGTGGCTACCGCCAGGAGCAGGTAGAGGCTCCTCTGAACGAGGTTCTCGCTGCAGGTATGATTCTGATGACCGGCTGGAAGGGCGAATGCGATTTCATCGACCCGATGTGTGGTTCAGGTACCATCGCCATCGAAGCTGCCCTCATCGCCCGCAACATCTCTCCAGGTGTATTCCGCAAGGAGTTTGCCTTCGAGAAGTGGAACGATTTCGACCAGGATCTCTTCGACATGATTTATAACGACGACTCTCAGGAGCGTGAGTTCGAGCACCATATCTATGGTTACGATGTTGACATGAAGGCTGTCAATACAGCTAATCTCAACGTTCGTGCTGCCGGACTGAGCAAGGATATCACCATCGCCCAGCAGGACTTCAAGGACTTCACCCAGCCTGCCGAGAAGAGCATCATCGTGATGAACCCTCCATACGGTGAGCGCATCTCTACCCCTAACCTCCTGAACACCTACAAGATGATAGGTGAGCGTTTCAAGAAGGCTTTTGCCGGCAACGAGGCTTGGGTATTGAGCTACCGTGAGGAGTGCTTCGAGCAGATTGGTCTGAAACCATCTATCAAGATTCCTGTATTCAACGGAAGCTTGGAGTGCGAATTCCGCAAGTATGTGATGTTCGACGGCAAGATGAAGGACTTCCGTTCTGAAGGCGGTATTGTGAAGACTGAGCGCGAGAAGAGCGAGATGGCTCAGAAGCACCGTTTCAAGAAGGAGCGTGAATTCAAGAAGCGTGTTAGCGAGGAGACTGAAAACGAGGAGGACGATATCCGTTCTTTCAAGTTCCATACTCACCGTCTGGAAGACTTCGAGAAGAAGCGTGCTGAGTTCCATAAGGGCGGCCGTTCACGTATCGGTGGCGGCGGTCGACGCAATGATGACGACGATGACAAGCGTGGAAGCCGTAGCTTCAAGGGCGACCGCAAGGGTGGCCGTGACTTCGGTGGCAAGCGCGACGGAAAGCGTTTCGAGAAAGGCGACAAGCGTGGTGGCTTCAAGGGCCACATACCACCCCGCCGTCAGGTCGGCGGCCGCCGCGGAGGAAACTACGACATCGTCGTTGACTTCGACGACGAGGATTAAAGAAACATACCACCCATGCGTCGTGTTTCACGACGCATGGGTGGTAAACCCGATAAAGTAAAGAATATAATGAATCTGAAGAATTCAATTTATAAATTATCTTTTGCTGCTATGATCTCTATGATGGCTATGAATGCAACCGACTTACAGGCTCAGGGCGTGGTTCCTGCTCAGAAAGGCGAGAAAACCTTTACATTGGAAGACCTGAACTTCGGCGGCAACAACTATCGTAACATGGTAGCTAAGAACCGCTGGTGCACCTGGTGGGGCAATGAACTCGTTCGCCAGGATGTGGATGCCTGCTATCTCGTCAACAAGACGACAGGCAAGGAGACCAAACTCTTCGGCATCAATGACATCAACCAGTGGATTGCTCCTACCAAAGACATCAAGGTAAGAGCCCTCTACAATGCTCTCTTCCCTTTTGCAGGCAAGAGCATCGTGATGGTAAGCAACGGCAGCAAGACTTATACCGTCGATTTCAAGAAGCATAAGCTGCTGAGCGAGATGGATTTTGCTGACGGCGAGAACCTCCTGGAGGCTAACGCCCAGCAGAACGCCTTCGCCTATCTGAAGGGCAGCAACCTCTATGTGCGTACCTTCGATGTAACCAGCAACGCCCTGACAAAAGAAAAGAAATCTCACGATTTCCAGCTCTCAAAGGATGGAAGCCGCGAAATTGTTTATGGACAGAGTGTTCACCGCGATGAGTTCGGTATCAGCAAGGGAACCTTCTGGAGTCCGAACGGCGAACTGCTCGCCTTCTATCGCATGGACCAGAGTATGGTAACCGACTATCCGCAGGTCGACATCCCGGAAATCGGTTTCAATCATCCTGAAACACAGAGTTGCATTGCTACTCCTGCACCAGACAAATATCCGATGACTGGCGAGACTTCACACAAGGTAACCGTAGGCGTGTTCGACTGCATGACCGGCAAGACCATCTATCTGAAGGCTGGCGATCCAACCGACCGCTACTTCACCAACATAGCATGGAGTCCGGACAGCAAGACCATCTATATGTTCGAACTGAACCGCGACCAGAACGACTGCCGCCTTACCGCCTACAGCGCAGAGACCGGCGAGAAGATTGGCGAACTCTATCGCGAGACCGACGAGAAATACGTGGAGCCTTGCCACCCTATCCAGTTCCTGCCTTGGGACAGCAGCAGCTTTATCATGCAGAGCCGCAAGGATGGCTACAACCACCTCTACCTCTGCACCCTGGGCAAGCACGGAAGCCGCATGGCAAGCAATACAGAATCACTCGAAATCAAGCAGTTGACTTCCGGCAAATGGGAAGTGATGGAAGTGCTCGGTTTCAACACCAAGCGCAAGAGTATCATCATCGCATCCAACGAGAAGTCGCCTATCCAGAGAAACATCTTTGCCGTAGATACAAAAACCGGCAAGCGTACGCTGGTAGATGATTGTGGCAAGGGATGGCACAGCGCCACCTTGAGCGAGAACGGACAGTATGTCTTCGACAACTACTCTACTCCTACCGTGCCTCGCAAGATTGCCCTCGTAAACACCGAGAACGGCAAGCGCACCGCTTACTTCACTGCCGAGAACCCTTGGAAGGGCTACAATGTGCCTGAGTACAGCTGCGGTACTATCAAGGCTGCCGATGGCGAAACAGACCTCTACTGGAGAATGGTGAAACCGGTAAACTTCGATCCAAACAAGAAGTATCCTACCATTATATATGTATATGGTGGTCCTCATGCCCACAACGTAGATGCCCGCTGGAACTACTCTAGCCGTGGTTGGGAAACCTACATGGCAGAAAAGGGCTATCTGCTCTTCATCCTCGACAACCGTGGAAGCGAGAACCGTGGCAAGGCTTTCGAGCAGGCTACCTTCCGCCAGCTCGGACAGATTGAGATGCAAGACCAGATGAAGGGTGTGGAATATCTGAAGACGCTTCCTTACGTAGATGCTGACAAGATTGGCGTTCACGGCTGGAGCTTCGGCGGATTCATGACCATCTCACTGATGACCAACTATCCAGATGTATTCAAGGTAGGCGTGGCAGGTGGTCCTGTCATCGACTGGCACTGGTACGAGGTGATGTATGGCGAGCGCTATATGGACACCCCACAGACCAACCCAGAGGGTTACAAAAAGACCTCTCTGCTCTATCAGGCAAAGAACCTGAAGGGCAAGCTGCAGATTATCCAGGGATTGAACGATGTGACTGTAGTGCCACAGCACTGCCTCACCTTCCTCAAGGCTTGCATCGCAGCAGGCACCCAGCCAGACTTCTTCGTCTATCCTGGCGAGCCTCACAACATGAGAGGTCATCAGAGCACTCATCTGCATGAGCGCATCAGCAATTATTTCTTCGATTATCTCAAGTAAATATCTAGGAGTAAACATCCCCCGAAAAAGGGGAGTTTACTTCTACATCAAATAACAAACAATAACTTACAGCAAATGAAAATTTTATTGTTAGGAGGCGGTGGCCGCGAGCACGCCTTAGCATGGAAAATCGCTCAGAGCGAGAAGTGTGAGAAACTCTTCATCGCTCCTGGTAATGCCGGTACACAGAATGTCGGCGAGAACGTAGATATCAAGGCAGACGACTTTGAGGCGCTCAAGAACTTCACAGTAGAAAATGGCGTTGATATGGTGGTAGTTGGTCCGGAAGACCCATTGGTAAAGGGTGTTTACGATGACTTCAAGAACGATCCTCGCACCCAGAACATCCCTGTCATCGGTCCATCAAAGGCTGGCGCCGTATTGGAAGGCAGCAAGGACTTCGCCAAGAAGTTCATGAAGCGCCACAACATCCCTACTGCCCAGTATGAGACTTTCGACGGCGAGCACGTAGAGGAAGGCTTGAAGTTCCTGGAGACACTGAAGGCTCCATACGTATTGAAGGCTGACGGTTTGTGCGCCGGTAAGGGCGTTCTCATCCTCCCTACCCTGGAAGAAGCTAAGAAGGAGTTCAAGGAGATGCTCGGCGGTATGTTCGGCAACGCTTCTGCACGCGTAGTCATCGAGGAATTCCTCAGCGGCATTGAGTGCTCTGTATTCGTATTGACCGACGGCAAGAACTACAAGATTCTGCCTGAGGCTAAGGATTACAAGCGCATCGGCGAGCACGATACCGGTCTGAACACTGGCGGTATGGGTAGCGTTACCCCTGTACCATTCGCTACCAAGGAGTGGATGCAGAAGGTTGACGAGCGCATCATCCGTCCTACCGTAGAGGGACTTGCTGAGGAGAACATCGACTATAAGGGATTCATCTTCTTCGGATTGATTAATGTAGAAGGCGAGCCTATGGTCATCGAGTACAACTGCCGTATGGGTGATCCTGAGACAGAGAGCGTGATGCTCCGCCTGAAGAGCGACATCGTGGATCTCTTTGAGGGTGTAGCAGCAGGCGATTTGGACAAGCGCAGCATCGAGTTTGATGAGCGTGCAGCAGTCTGCGTGATGCTCGTAAGCGGCGGTTATCCAGAGGCTTACAAGAAGGGTTATCCTATCCAGGGCATCGACGATGTAGAAGGTTCGGTAGTATTCCACTCCGGTACAGCTATGAAGGATGGTCAGGTAGTAACCAACGGTGGTCGTGTCATCTGCGTAAGCAGCTACGGCAAGGACAAGGAAGAAGCCCTGAAGAAGAGCTTTGCTGAGGCACAGAAGATCCAATTCACCGACAAGTACTTCCGTTCTGATATCGGACAGGACCTTTAGTTTTTTAATGTTGAATGTTGAATGTTGAATGTTGAATTGCCTAACGGACTCAAGGGCGCTAGCCTAATTCAACATTCAACACTTAACATTCAACATTCAACATTCAACATTCAACATTCAACATTCAACATTCAACATTGAATTAGATGTTAAGAAAGAAAACTTTTCAAAATAAAGTAGCGGCTAGCCGCTACTCTTTACCTATTACTGCAACCCTTGCCACGCTGGTTTGGGTTGCAGTAGGTTTATTGGTATCCAATATCTGGGTAGAATTTGCTTTCACAGCCATGTCTACCCTGCTGATGGTGGAACTGAACAACCGTAATGCCCTGATGCGTACCTACAGCCGAATGGTATCTTGCAGTTTTCTGGCATTAATGACGATGGCAGGACTCCCCCAACTCTCTTTAAAAAGCAGTATTGTGACGATGTGTTTCATCGCCTTTTATCTCATTATCTGGAATTGCTATCAGGATAAACGCTCTACAGGCTGGACTTTCTACGCCTTTGCCTGCATCGGTCTGGCATCGATGGTTTTCGTGCAGATAGGCTATTTCATGCCTATCCTGTGGATCATGATGATGGTGTTTACCCTCTCGTTTAGCGTAAAGACATTCTTTGCATCCCTGGTAGGTCTCATCGTGCCCTATTGGTTTGCAGCCGGTTATTTCTTCTATACCGACAACATACAGGGTCTGGCTGACCACTTCTGCGAATTCATCAACTACAGCGAGCTCTTTGATTATTCGCAGGTTACCGACCATCAGGTACTGAACCTGAGTTTCGTTACCCTGCTCACCATCATCGGTTCCATCCACTTCATACGCACCAGCTACGGCGACAAGATACGAACCCGCATGATCTACGAAACGTTTATCATGATATCGGTTGCCTGCATCATCTTCATCGTCCTCCAGCCTCGACATATACAGGAACTGGGCGGCATCCTGATTGTGAATACAGCACCGCTTATCGCCCATTTCATCACATTCACCAGAGGTAAGTTTACCAACATCTCCTTCATTCTGCTGCTCATCATGCTGGTACTTATCATGGCATATAACATACTCGTACCAGAGAGCATATTACTATGAGCTGGATTATCAGTTTCTTAATCGACTGGGGCTATTGGGGCATGCTTGCTGCAGCTTTTCTGGCAGGTTCTTTCTTCCCATTCAGCAGCGAGGCAGTAATGGCAGGCTTGCAGGCAGCTGGACTAGAGCCTCTCCCCCTCGTTATCTACGGTAGCATCGGCAATGTGCTTGGTTCCATGTTCAACTACGGTGTGGGCAGAATGGGTAAGATGGAATGGATAGAGAAATACCTGCATGTGAAGAAAAAAAGTCTGGATAAGGCTGAACGTTTCATGGCAGGCAGAGGCGCCTGGATGGGATTCTTCGCCTTTCTCCCACTATTGGGAAGTGCCATCACCATCGTTTTAGGCTTGACAAGAGCCAATATTCCGATTTCGATACTCAGTATCACCATCGGAAAAGTACTAAGATATGTTTTATTGGTCTATGGACTGAGTTTTATCGTTTAATTATGAAGAGATTTTTATACCTTATTATAATATGCGCCCTAATGGTTGGCTGCAAAAGCAACCAGCAAAAGGCTGGCATGGCTGAAAGTAATGCCAAGCCTACTGTTACCGTAACCATCCCTCCCTACAAGTTTTTCGTTGATAAGATTGCCGGAGATAAGGTGGATGTCAACGTGATGGTATCCAACGGCAACAATCCAGAAACTTACGAGCCTTATGCCCAGCAGATGATGGAACTCTCCAGGAGTGCCCTCTATCTGAAAGTGGGAAGCATCGGTTTCGAACAGACCTGGATGAAGAAGCTGCAGGACAACGCTCCTGACATGAAGGTGATAGATACCTCCACTGGCATCACGCCTGCCAAGACACCAGGCGGCAACATCGACCCGCATGTATGGATGAGTTGCAAAAACGCCCGCATCATCTCCAGCAACATCTTCAAGGCACTCTGCGAACTGGAGCCGAAGAACAAGGCATTCTTTGAGAAGAACTATCTGTCGCTGCTGAAGATCATCGACAAGCGAGACAGCACCATCAGAGAGGGTTTCAAGGATCATCCCGAGATGGTTCGCAAGTTTGTGATTTATCATCCTATCCTCACTTATTTTGCCCGCGACTACCAGTTGGAGCAGCTTGCCATCGAGGAAGAAGGCAGGGAGCCAAGTGCCTCCCAGCTGAAGAGCCTCATAGAGAGAGCCAGAAAAGAAAAGATCAAGTTCTGCCTGATACAGGCAGAATTTGCCAACCGCAACACCACAACCTTCATCAAGGAGAGCCACACCAAGCCAATGAATATCAATCCATTGCAGGGCGACTGGAACTGGGCGATGCAGGAAGCGGCAGCAGCGGTACAAGGCAAGAAAATCGTTGTTGGGAAGTAAGCTCCACACGCCCTGAAAGGGCAGAAGCTCCTAGCCCAGGGCAACACCCTGGGTATAATAGCAGTTAACAAGGCGCCCTGTAAGGGCAAAAGCTTTGTTAGAACGATAACTAATCATAAAGTTCAATGTTCAAAGTTCAAAGTTCAAAGTTAATAGAGATAGAGCATCTTTCGGCTGGTTACGAAGGCAAGGAGGTGCTCCACGACATCAACCTCACCGTCTACAAAGACGATTATCTTGGCATCATCGGTCCCAACGGTGGTGGCAAGACAACCCTCATGCGCCTCATCCTGGGACTGATGAAACCCACAGACGGCAGCATCCGCTTTTATAAAGACGGGGAGGAAGTAAGGGAAATCAGCATGGGATATCTGCCCCAATACAACCATCTCGACAAACAGTTCCCTATCTCCGTCTATGAAGTGGTACTCTCAGGACTCAGCAAGACCAAAAGTCTCTTTTCGAGATACACCCAGGCACAGCACCAGCAGGTTCTCGACTGTCTGGAACAGATGCAGCTCACAGAGTTGAAAGACCGCCATATCGCAGCCTTGAGCGGCGGACAACTGCAGCGAGTACTCCTCGCCCGCGCCATTGTTTCGAAACCCGATGTAGTGATACTGGATGAGCCCAACACCTACATCGACCGCCGTTTCCAGAAGCAGATGTACGAGATGCTGGAACAGATCAACCGGGAGTGCGCCATTATCATCGTAAGCCATGATGTAGCCGAAGTGCTCAATAACGTAAAGCACATCGCCTGCGTAAATCATCATCTCCACTATCACGATACGGCAGATATGCCGAGAGAGAAACTGGAAGAGCATTTCTTAAATGTATAGGCTTATTATATAATAATGCCTAAAAAACAGGTGCAAAAATCCATATTATCTCATCTTTTTATTATCTTTGCAACTGGAATGTGCCTTCCTTGAAAGGCACAGAGAAAGCATTCAGAAACAGAGAAAGCATTCAGAAAGAAATATAATACATTAAAGTTTAAACAATAATGAAACAGTACAGATTAGTGGACAATATCTTCGGATGGGTCGCATTCATCATTGCGGCGTTCACTTATTGTTCCACAATTGAACCGACAGCCAGTTTCTGGGACTGTCCTGAGTTTATTACGACTGCTTACAAGCAGGAGATCGGTCACCCACCTGGGGCACCATTCTTCATGCTTTTAGGCAATTTCTTCACACATTTCGCCAGCGACACTACCCAGGTAGCCAAGATGGTAAATACGATGAGCGCCCTGCTGAGCGCCGTCTGTATCATGTTCCTCTTCTGGACCATCACCCACCTGGCTCGCCGACTCGTCATCAGCGACTGGAAAGAACTGACTACCAGTAAGCTGATTGCTATCGAGGCATCCGGTATGGTAGGCGCACTCATCTACACCTTCAGCGATACCTTCTGGTTCTCTGCTGTCGAGGGTGAGGTTTATGCGTTCTCTTCTGCCTTTACCGCTGTGGTATTCTGGCTCATCCTGAAGTGGGAAGACCATGCTGACGAGCCTCATAGCGACCGTTGGCTTGTGCTCATCGCCTATATGACCGGTTTGAGTATCGGTGTCCACCTGCTCAACCTGCTCTGTATCCCAGCCATCGTATTGGTTTATTACTACAAGAAGGTGCCACATGCTAACCTCAAGGGCTCGCTCCTGGCGCTGTTCCTTTCATTCCTCGTAGTGGTAGCCGTACTGTATGGTGTGGTTCCAGGTATCATCACCGTAGGCGGCTGGTTCGAGCTGTTCTTTGTCAACACCCTCGGCTGTCCGTTCAATACCGGTGAAATCGTATACATCATTTGTCTTGTAGCCTCTGTCATCTGGGGCATCTACGAGACCTGTAATGCATCAGAGATGAACGAGAAGAAGCAGAATATCGCCTTCGTTCTCGGTTTCGGCATGCTTGGCATCCCATTCTACGGATATGGCTGGACAGCTGCCATTACCGGTATCATCGTGCTGGTTATCCTCTGGTTTGTACTCGGCTACAAGCGCAAGCAGGAAGTAGTAACAGGCGTTGATGAATCTACAGGCATCGCCAAGAAGAAGATGCAGCTCCTGCCTCTCATCTCAGCACGCGTCAAGAACACAGCCTTGCTCTGCATGCTGATGCTGATGATTGGTTATTCCAGCTACGCACTCATCGTGATCCGTTCTTCTGCCAACCCTCCTATGGACCAGAACTCTCCTGAGGACATCTTTACCCTGGGAAGTTATCTGAGCCGCGACCAGTATGGCGACCGCCCTCTGTTCTATGGCCAGGCTTATACATCACAGGTAGCCCTCGAAGTAGACGGCAACATGTGCAAGCCTGTCATGAAGGAAGGCGCACCGGTTTACCAGCGCAAGGAGAAGGCTTCGGCTGATGAGAAGGACTCTTACTTCGTAGTAAGTCACAAGAATAAGTATATCTATGCCCAGAACATGCTCTTCCCTCGTATGTACAGTTCGGCTCATGCCCAGGCATACGAAGACTGGATGGGCGGTGTAGAAGGCACAGAGATTCCTTACGACCGCTGCGGAGAGAGTATGATGGTGAAGATGCCGTCACAGTTTGACAACATCCGCTTCTTCCTTTCCTATCAGTGCAACTTCATGTACTGGCGCTACTTCATGTGGAACTTTGCCGGCCGTCAGAACGACATCCAGGGCAATGGTGAGCCAGAGCACGGAAACTGGATTACCGGTTTCTCATTCATTGATGATTCACTCTATGGCGACCAGAGCAAATTGCCAGACGACCTGAAGGAGAACAAGGGACACAATGTATTCTACTGCATGCCGCTGATTCTCGGTCTCATCGGACTTTTCTGGCAGGCTTGGTATACCCGCAAGAAGAAGGTAATGAAGAACGGCAAGGAAGAGGAAGTACTCCTCCCTATCGGTATCCAGCAGTTCTGGATTGTATTCTTCCTGTTCTTCATGACAGGTCTTGCCATCGTCATCTACCTGAATCAGACACCTATGCAGCCACGTGAGCGTGACTATGCTTATGCCGGTTCATTCTATGCATACGCTATCTGGTGCGGTCTCGGCGTACTCGCCATTATCGACATACTGAAGCGCAAGATGAAGCTCAGCGGTACTGCCGTAACAGCTATCGTAGCAGTCATCACACTTCTCGTACCTATCCAGATGGCATCACAGACTTGGGATGATCACGACCGCTCAAACCGTTACACCTGCCGTGACTTCGGTCAGAACTACCTGATGTCACTCCAGGAGAAGGGCAACCCTATCATCTTTACCAATGGTGATAACGATACCTTCCCACTCTGGTACAACCAGGAGGTAGAAGGCGTAGGAACAGATGCCCGCGTATGTAACCTGAGCTACCTGCAGACCGACTGGTATATCGACCAGATGATGCGTCCTGCATACAACTCACCATCTGTGCCAATCACCTGGCCACGTCTCGACTTCTGTTCAGGTACCAACGAATATGTATCTGTTGAACCTGAGGCAAAGAAGCAGATTCTCGACTTCTACAAGCAGGATCCGGAGAACGCCAAGAAGCAGTTTGGTGCCGAACCGTTCGAGCTCAAGAACATCCTGAAGAACTGGGTACGCAGCAAGAACCCTGACATGCACTTCATCCCTACAGATACCCTCTATGTCACCATCGACAAGGAGGCTGTAAAGAAGAGCGGCATGATGATGGCATCAGATTCTATTCCAGACAAGATGGTCATCTCTCTTGCCGGCAAGAGCGCACTCTACAAGGGCGACCTCATGATGCTCGAAATGCTGGCACAGTGTAACTGGACCCGTCCGCTCTACGTAGCACTCACCGTAGGCGAAGAGAACTATATGAACCTCGGCGACAACTTCGTACAGGAGGGACTCGTGAACCGTATCACTCCGTTCACCACCAACAAGCCAGGTGCCAAGAACTTCGATACAGAGAAGGCTTATCACAACATCATGACCCGATTCAAGTTCGGCAACCTGAAGCAGAAGGGACTCTACATCGACGAGACAACCATGCGTATGTGTTATACCCACCGTCGCCTGCTCGCCCAGACAGCCCTCCAGCTCATCGCCGAAGGCAAGAAACAGAAGGCTATCAACATCCTGAAGAAGGCTGATACCGAGATTCCTGCCTACAATGTTACGCTCGACTATATGAGCGGTGGCTTGGATATGGCTCGCGGCTGGCTGATGACCGGTCAGAAAGCCAAGGGTAAGGAATATATAGAAGCAGTATGGAAGAATGCTTCACAATACCTCAACTACTATCTCTCGCTGCCAAACGACCGTTTCCTCCAGGCAGAGAACGATTGCATCCGTCAGATTATGATCATGCAGAGCATCTGCGAGGCTGCCGGAATGGTGAGTCCACAGTTGGAGCAGAAGTATGAGAAGCAGCTCAACAACCTCTACCGTCTCTATCATGGCAGAGGTGGCAGAATGCCGGAAGGCAATCAGTAAAAAATAGAAAAAAGTTTGGTGTCGCGAAACACGACACCAAACTTTTCATTATTCATATAAACCTGTTTTATCCATGTTCATAGAGCAACCAGCCAAATGGCTCAGATGGTTATATCCAAAGGCCATCTGGAGAATGGACAAGAAAGACCATTCTGTCTATCTTACATTTGATGACGGTCCGATTCCAGAGTCAACTCCATTCATCTTAGAGACCCTGAGAAAGTACAATATCAAGGCTACTTTCTTTATGGTAGGCGAGAATGTATTGCGCAATCATGACCTCTACAACCAGATTGTGGCAGAGGGTCATCAGGTAGGCAACCATACATTCAATCATATCGGTGCCTTCAAGCACCGCGTCATCTCCTACGTGCTCAACACCAATAAGGCGAACGACATCATCCATGCCCATCTCTTCCGTCCACCTCACGGCTGGATGCGACCAAGTGAGTATTGGTGGCTGCACCGCACTTACAAGGTCATCATGTGGGACGTGGTGACGCGCGACTATTCCAAATGGATGACGGCAGAAGATGTGGTGAACAATGTGAAGCGATATGCCCGCAATGGCAGCATCATCACCTTCCACGACTCGCTGAAGAGCATTGAAAAGCTGAAGACAGCGCTCCCTCAGGCCATAGAATGGCTCATGGAACAGGGGTATGAATTTAAGACTTTTGAATAAGAAGCTGTTATTCCCAAACAGGAACAGCCCAATAAACACAGACAAGAAATGAGCAAAAGAATCAACAGTTATCAGGCAGTAGCTGCATTTGTAAGAGGTTTCTTCGAAGCTTACGCACGTGGCATCATCGATGCTACCATCGAAGGCAATGACTTCAGCAAGAAGAACGACCCGAAACAGATCAAGCAGATGATGCTGGAGCACTATGGCGAGGTAAACCAATACTTCTTCGACATCATGTTCTCTACCCTCGTACGCCTCAACTACAAGACTGCCGAGGAAGCCAACGAGCGCATGAAGAAGAACTTCGACAGCATGAAACAGGCTGACCCGACCTTTGAGCCAACCATGCTCGACTACTTGCGCATAGCCTGCAAATCGAACCAGCTTTACAAGGCGATGGAGTCAGAATACAAGCGTAACTTCACCTGGCTTCTGCAAGGCAAGTTTACCACTCTTGAAGAGCATGTACGCGATTACACCCACGGCATTCTCATCAGTCTTGCTGATGAGCCGATGGCCATCCATCTTTTGGTCCGCATCATCGTAAAGGCATACGCCGCCGGACTGAAATGTGGTAGCAAGGAGGGCGAGCAGCACCAGCTCCACATGCCTACCCTTCACGGCATGTTGCTGAACAATGTCAACATCCTGCTCAACGAGACTCCGCTCAAGAGCAGCACCGAAGATCCTGTTGCCCTCTTCAAGGAGGCATGTAAGAATGAAGAAGAAAACATCAACGTTCTTTTCAACACATTAAACGATGCGATGAAAGAACTGGCAGAAGAATAAGAGAAAAGAACAAAAACTGGACAACTTTTGTTGCTCAGGCACTTAAAAAGTTTAAATTATAATAGTGTTGTGTAATAAAGGCAATAAATAAAAGAATATGAGAACATTTACTTTTAAAAGTCTGTTTTTAACAGTGCTATTTGTGTTGCTTGGGAGTTTGGCTATCCAGGCTGCAGATGATGGCTTGATTACCAGACAAATAACACTCAAGCTGGATGAGGCTGGTACTTTACCTAATAAGATTAGTTATGACCAGAAGAATCTGATTACCAATCTGAAGATTGTTGGTGAAGTTAATGGTACGGATTGGAATTATATCCGTGAGATGGCTGGTCGTGATTTTAAGGGGGAAAAAACCGACGGAAAACTGTCTATATTAGATTTGTCTGAAGCAAAAATTGTAGCAGGTGGAGATGCTTATGCTCGGTTCAGCGAGAACTATTATACCTCTAATGATAAGTTGGGCGATTATGCTTTTTATGGTTGCAGTGGTTTGACAAGCTTGACCATCCCTTCCAGTGTTACTTCGATAGGCACAGCAGCTTTTTATGGTTGCTGGAAGTTGACTAGCTTGACCATCCCTTCCTGTGTTACTTCGATAGGCTATTCTGCTTTTAGAGGTTGCAGTGGATTGACAAACTTGACCATCCCTTCCGGTGTTACTAGGATAGACAGTGAAGCTTTTAGAGGTTGCAGTGGATTGACCTCCATTTATATATATCCAGAAAATTTGCCAGAATTAGGGATAGACATATTTACTGGATGTGACGCAAAGAATTGTACGGTTTATGTACCAAAAGGAACTTATGATGCTTATAAGTCATCAGAATTTGGCTATTTCGAGAAGATAGTAGAGTTCGATGCGTCGGGCATTGATAAGGTTACAACCTCTACCAATGCCAAGGAAGTCTCTCGCTATTCTGTAAATGGCCAGCGATTATCTGCTCCAGCCAAGGGCTTGAACATCGTGAAGTATAGTGATGGAAGTGTGAAGAAAGTTGTTGTTCAATAGTTCGGCTAACGAACGCAATATAATATATCACTTACAAGTAAAAATATATTAAAGTAAACCCTATTTAAAAATAAATGGTATGCTTGATAAGATAATCAATACGGTTGTACCTTTATCGTTATCTTTTTAATTTTGACCGAAAATGACCATGACCAAATGACCGGTATGGAATAGTATACGTTTTATAAACATGCAAGCCCCCAGCTATCTCAGCTGAGGGCTTGTTTCTGTTATATAAACGAAATGTATTTACAACATCGGCAAACTTTGGTTTGCTGTTTAATTGTTTCTTGCCTTGTACCATAATTTGAATAATTTAATATTATGGTGCAAAGGTACGAAACTTTATCTAGGCGCACAATACGGCATAAAACAAGCCATCTTCATAATCCTGCAAATACTCATTTGAAAGAACCAATGCAGGGTGTGGCAAGATGCTTCCATCAGGCAATTCAAATGGAACCTCTACAATGAGAGTGTAAATTAAACTGTGTCAAGCTACAATAAAAGTAGTTTAACACAGTTT
>ERZ1023981.138-NODE-138-length-19381-cov-25.136293_pt1 | contig 19381 bp, 9 predicted proteins | sample MGYA00380435_ERZ1023981 | MGnify/ENA primary metagenome ERZ1023981 (study PRJEB33179, sample SAMN07449057) | human gut metagenome | biome: Human-gut; feature: Human associated habitat; material: Faeces | host: Homo sapiens | place: India:Kasaragod | collected...
GGTGATAAAACTGAACGTGTTGGCACCTTGGTATCTCACAGTTTGGGCTAAGCTTATCTATCTGATCCTGGTTCTCGGCTTTATGGCTGCTGTCATCTTTATCTATCTGCACAAGAAAAAAAGAGATCTTGAAGAGGCTAAGATGCAGTTCCTCATCAATGCCACCCACGATATCCGTTCGCCGCTTACTCTGATTATGGAGCCTCTGAAGAAATTGAAGGAGCGATTGGGAAATGCTGAGGAGTATCATGAAGATATTGATATCATGGACCGAAACGCACAGCGTCTGCTTACCCTGGTGAATCAGATTCTCGACAAGCGACGCCTGGACAAGCATCAGATGAACCTTTCGTGCAGGGAAACCAACCTGGTGGAGTTTTCGAGGGGATTGGTTTCACTCTTCACTTACAATGCCAATCTGCGTGGTATTAATATCAGGCTGGAGATGCCAGAGACGCCTGTGAATGCATGGATAGATCGTAATAAACTGGATAAGGCGATAGCCAATCTGCTGTCTAATGCCTTTAAATATACGCCTAATGGCGGCGAAATCATCTTCCGCATTGAGAAGCAGGATAAGAAGGTGCTCCTGTATGTGATTGATAGCGGCAAGGGATTGGGAAAGAACGATGATGCCAAAACCCTGTTTGAACGCTTCTATCAGGGAAAGAATTCTGCTGATATGCATCTGGGAGGTTCGGGCATCGGCTTGAATCTATGCCGATCCATTGTAAGGCTTCATGGAGGTGATGTATATGCACATAATCGTGAAGACGGGAAGAGCGGTGCCTGTTTCATCATAGAATTGCCTTTGGGTAAAGAGCATCTCAAGAATAATCAGATTTATTCGGACAACAGGGATACCAAAAAGAAACAGCAGCGAGGTGCGGCTAGCAGAAACAGTAAAATCCTGCTAGTGGATGATGATATCGAAATCTGCCGTTATCTCAAGTCGGAACTGAGTGACTGGTATCGCTTTGTAATCTGCAACAATGGCAAGGAGGCGCTGAAGCAGCTGCTTTCTGGTGATTTCGACTTGGTGGTAAGCGATGTGGTGATGCCGGAGATGGATGGTATCACGCTGCTTAGAAATATCAAGGGCAATGCCAATATCAGCCACGTGCCAGTCATCATGCTTACTTCCAAATCGGAAATCAGCGATAGGCTAGAGGGTATTAAGCTAGGAGCTGATGCTTATCTGGCAAAACCATTCAGTCTGGAGGAACTTCATCTCACGATAGACAATCTCATCGACAATGTACGTCGCCTGAAGGGTAAGTTCACTGGAGCTCTGAAGCAGGATGACAAGGTGGAGAAGGTAGAGGTGAAAGGCTACGATGAGGAGCTGATGGAGCGTATCATGAAGGTAGTGAACGAGAACTTGAGCGATTCTGACTTCAATGTAGAGAAGATGTGTGATGAGGTGGGCGTAAGCCGTACTCAGCTGCATCGTAAGTTGAAGGAAATGACCGGTGTTCCTACTAGCGAGTTCTTGAGAAACATCCGTCTCAATGAGGCTGCCCGATTGATAAGAGAGCATAAAATCAACATTACGCAGGTTTCATATATGGTGGGATTTGCCAATAACAGTCATTTCTCCACTGCATTTAAGAAATATTTCGGTATGTCGCCTACGGAATATGCGGCAAGATACTCTGAGTAAAGTTTTTGAAACACTAAAATAAGTCATTATGATTGTTTATTCGTAATTTTGCAGCGTTAAACGAATAAATAATCATAATGATGAATACAACGAAAATCTTGGCTTTCAGAAAGCCGTTACTGATGATCGCTCTGCTGAGCATTGCGCCTGCCTTGGGTGTTGTGGCGCAAGATAAACTTTATAAGGATGAGTTCCCGCTGGGCGACATCACCCTTCTTGACGGACCATTGAAGCATGCTCGCGACTTGAACGTGCAGGTGCTCCTGAAATATGATTGCGACCGCATGCTGGCCCCTTATCGCAAGGAGGCTGGCTTGCAGCCTCGTAAACCTTCTTATCCCAACTGGGATGGACTGGACGGACATGTGGGCGGACATTATCTGTCGGCTCTTGCCATCAATGCAGCCACAGGCAATGAGGAATGCCGCAAGCGCATGGAATATATGATATCTGAACTCCAGCTGGTGCTTGATGCCAACAATCAGCGTCATGAAGCCTGGTGCCATAACTATATCGGTGGTGTTCCGAATAGTGCCAAGATGTGGACGGCTTTCAGTAAAGGAGATTTCGGACCTTACTTCGGAACATGGGCACCTTTCTATAACATTCATAAGATGTATGCAGGACTTCGTGATGCATGGCTCTATTGTGGAAATGAACAGGCAAAGAATCTGTTTCTGAAGTTCTGCGATTGGGCTGTGGACATAACGCATGATTTGAGCGACGGACAGATGGAGAAAATGTTAGGCAATGAGCATGGAGGCATGAACGAAGTGCTTGCTGATGCATACGCTATTACCGGAGAGCAGAAATATCTGAATAGTGCTCGCCGATTCTCTCACAAGCTGTTGCTGGTGCCAATGGAAGAAGGCAAGGATTGTCTAGACAATATGCATGCCAATACACAGATTCCGAAGGTTATCGGATATCAGCGCATCGCTGAGTTGGCTCATGATGTGCAATATCACAATGCCAGCGAGTATTTCTGGGAAATTGTGACACGTCAGCGTTCGCTGGCTTTGGGAGGAAACAGTCGGCGTGAGCATTTTCCTACTAAGGAAACATGCATAGACTATATCAACGACATCGATGGTCCGGAGTCTTGCAATACCTATAATATGTTGAAACTGACAGAGGACTTGAATCGAGTGAAACCTGATGGAATGTATGGTGACTTTTATGAGACTGCGATGTTCAACCATATCCTCTCTGCCCAGCATCCGCAACATGGTGGCTATGTCTATTTCACTTCTGCCCGTCCTCGTCATTACCGCAATTATTCTGCTCCTAATAAGGCAATGTGGTGTTGTGTGGGAACAGGTATGGAAAACCACGGAAAGTACGGACAGTTTGTCTGGACGCACGATAAGGGTGTGAAGGCGGAGGATGATGCGCTCTATGTGAATCTCTTCGTGGCTTCCGAATTGAATTGGAAGGATCGAAAAATGATTCTTCGCCAGCAGACTGCCTTTCCTTATGCAGAAACATCTGTCATAGAAGTAACCAAGGGTAAGGGGACTTTTATCCTGAAAGTTCGCAAGCCATCCTGGTGTGACAACTTCACCGTGACAGGTGTTGGCTTCGATATCAACAGTTATGAGGAGAATGGTTTTGTTTGTATCAAAAGAAAATGGAAGAAAGGAGATAAGTTAAAAATCTCTATGCCTATGCACGCTTCCATCAAACCGATGGTCAATGTGCCTCAGTATGTGGCAATCATGTATGGTCCTATCCTGCTCGGCATGAAGACTGGAACGGAGGATATGCGTTCGCTCATAGCAGATGACAGTCGTTTCGGACAGTATGCCGGTGGAAAAAAGTTGCCTCTAAACAAGGCTCCAATCCTTTTGCCAAAACATCTCAACGATATTGCGAAGGACTTGAAGCCTATTTCTGGCAAGCCATTACACTTTAAACTTGGTACCCATATGGAGAATGCCATCGAAGGTGAATTACAGCCTTTCTTCGAGATTCATGATTCTCGCTACATGATGTATTGGTTGGCTCTGGGTGAGAATGAATATAGGAATTATATGCAGAAGTTGGCTGCAGAGGAGAGGGAAAGTCAGGAATTGGAGGCTCGAACTGTGGATAAGGTAAGTCCGGGAGAGCAGCAGCCTGAGACTGACCATCGCATGGAGGCTGATGCTACTGAGCATGGCAATACAGAAGGTATCTTCTTCCGTGATGCGAAGGATGGACATTTCTTCAGCTATCTGATGCAGACTAAAGGAGAGAGTAATCTTAGTCTCCAACTTAAGTTCTGGGGGCAGGATGAGTGGCGCACTAGTGAGTTTGATATCTACATTGATAATCAACTTCTGACAAGTGTAAACAACAGTCATCGTTGGCGCACCACCCAGTTTAAGACCGTTGATTATGCCATTCCTTCTGAGTTTGTTAAGGGCAAGGAGGAAGTAAGAGTGAAGTTTGTGGCCCATAAGGGAAAACAGGTTGGTCAGATTTATGGAGTTCGACTTGTGAAGAATTAATTGATAAGGAACGTTTATATCAGAAAAGCTGATTTCGCATGTTGCGAGGTCAGCTTTTCTGTTTTAGATATCCAAAAAACGCTTCGCACTTTGTTTGGTGCGAAGCGTTTTTTTTTAGAATGTATTGAATGTATTATTTGATGTGGATGGTGTAATTCTTGCTGATGCCCTTGTATGTGCATTTTACATAAGCCTTGTCTTGCAAGGTCTTAGGCTGAAGAATCTCTATCTCCACATTTTTGTTGGTGGATGATGCTGTGATATGAGGAGCGGTCTTTTCACCATCTTGCAATGCGGCGATGACATCATACTCATTGTAACCGAAGTTGCCATTCTCATTGGTCATTCTCGTTGGAATGGTAGGAACATCCAGTTTCCTGCCGTTCATTTTGATTTCGATGGTAGGCGATATTGGGCATTCCATGTTCTCGCCCTTCTTGGTGAATCCGATGCCCTCCAGTTCGCAAAGTTGTTTGCCTTCACCTTCTGTGATGAGATAGATGGCATGTTTCTTGCCGATACCATCGACCTTGTCAGCTACGTCCAGTGTCAACTTTTGGATTCCTTGTGCAGAAGTCTGGGTAGGCACGGTTAGCTCACCAAGCAATTTGCCTTTCCATGTCTTGTTTGCCCATGGACCATCCATCATTACTTTGATTTTGAAGCTCTTTTGCGTTTTTGCCTTCACAAAGATATTAAGATGAGTGCCGTTTCCTTTTTTTGTTCCCTCAAAAGGTTGCAATCCTTTCTGTGCTTTGCTGAGACCGCCGAATCCGAAATACTTGAATCCAACGATGTCGCCAGCGTTCATGTTTACAGGCATGTGGTTGTTCCATACGTCCCAGGCATCCTGCATGGCTTGGTTGTTGCTCAGATAGCTGGCGATACCAGCAGAATAGTAGTGGTATGGATTCAAGCCGTATATCTGGAATCCTTCCGAAGTGACTTCTGCTCCCGTGTATTCTGTGTTGTCAGATGCTTTGGCGGTCCAGATGCCTTTCTTGTTGTATGGATCGTATGCCCTGATAACCACTTTTCCGCCTTCTTCCACAGATTTCTTATCCCATTGGATGGTAACGGGAGCAACGACAGACTGACGGGCAAACCCAAATCCACGTGGTGGGCGATGATAGAACACATACCATTGACCGTTGATTTCTTGTAGGCTTCCATGGGTGTTATGGGCGGCATTGCTGGTGATTAACTTGGTGCCGTCTTCGTTAGGAACCACTCCACGTGAGTCAACCAATACACCACCATTCTTCCATGGACCTAATGGGGTGTCTCCATAGGCATATCGCAAGGTGGAGTTGGTGTTGCCTAATCCGTATTCCTTTCCGGAATAGCCGGAGTAAATCATCACATACTTGTTGCCTACTTTTCGGATGGATGATGCCTCAAAGAAGTTGAAATCTGTAGGCTTCTGTCCCTTGACGATAGGGTAGGTTGTTCCCTTAGGGTCTCTTACGTTGCTTTGTGCGTCGCAAGCTGGCAGCGAGTACTTGATGAGCTCAGTACCTGGTCTGAGCGAGTACATGGTGCTAGGGTCAATTTGTGCGGCTGATGAATGTTGGAATCCCCAGTAGCCGTATGCTCTGAATCCTGTGTCGTAATCTGCATCTTTTGGGTCAGTGATATTCTCGATATATACGGAAGGGTCGAAGTCGAGGATGCTACCAGGCAGCTCCTCCGTTCCATCTGCATTGAGGTTGATGGGGATGAAAGGACCATCAGGTCGCTTGCCTTTGCAGACCATTCTCACACGCTTGTGTCCTCGGGAGTGAGGATAGAGATAGTAATCTTTTGTTCCATCTTTTCGTTTTATCTCTACCAAATCAGGAGCAAACATGGTGTCCCATTGGTTGTTGATGTGATAGGAAAAAATGGCTCCCTCGTCTCTCCACTGGGTGAGGTCTTCTGTTGGGGCAGACCACATGCGTATGTCTGATCCGCAGTAAGACTTGAAAGATGTGTCGTGGGAGCCTATGATGTAAGCTCTGTACTTCCCAGGGTTGTCAGGGTCTTCGAATACTCTAGGTTCTCCGTCTGGCACATGTTCCCAAAGTGGGAGATATGGATTTTGTGCCATGCAAGGAGTGTTGAGCGAAAGCAATGGGATGGCTGTGAGCATGAATCCCATGCACTGATTTTTGATTTTAATCATATTTCTATATATATTGTGTTTGTGCTTGCAAAGTTATAAAAATAATGATATAATTGATGTTTCGTATGTTCCTTAAACATATAGTCTTGTTACAAGTTTAAATTTGCGATGTTTTTGCAACATATAGAAAGGTGATCTATGTTAATGGTAAGATGGCAGGTCATCATGTTGGCGCTTTAGTCTTGGATATTGACAGAATTGGGCAGTATTTATCATATTTTTATTGATGTGGGAATGTATGCCAAAGTGTTTGGAACATGGAGAAAAGTTGTTCTTGGAGCAAAGTTGTACCTTTGCATAAAAAAGAGAATAGGTTGTGCAATCCCCTTCTTCTCTATTTTTCATATTTTCTCTATTTACAATAAAATTACAGTATGAAATTTCAAATGAAAATCAACTTTCCATGGTCAAGGCCTCTCTTGGCCTGTTGTTTTGTGATGTTTGCCCTCACTGCAATGGCTGATTCCTTTATCAGCTTCCGACAGCAAGGGGGAGCATTTCCTATTTCCACCGCCTCTCAGATGTCTGGTATCTGCATGGATGCTCACGAAAAACAAGGTGTGAAAAGAGCAGCGGAAGACCTGCGTAAGGATATCTATACCGTGTCGGGTCGTTCACCCAGAGTGTGCTGCCAGGGCGAGGATGTGGTGCGTTATCCCATCCTCATTGGCACATACGGAGTGAGTGAAGCTATTACTCGCCTTGCCAAGAAAGGCATCTTGCCAGAGCGTTCGCTCAAGGGCAAGTGGGAGAGCTTTGTCATCAAGACCATTGATCATCCTGCCAAGGGCATGGAGCGTGCCTTGGTGGTGGCAGGTAGCGATATGCGTGGCACCATCTATGGCATTTACGAGATTTCCCGACAGATGGGGGTGTCGCCTTGGTATTGGTGGGCGGATGCACCGATAGCCAAGCATGAGGAGGTCTTTGCCAAGCCATGCTCTGTGGAGAGTGGAGAGCCGAAGGTAAAATATCGTGGTTTCTTCATCAATGATGAGTTCCCTTGTATGACCACCTGGGCTAGAAATAAGTTTGGGGGCATGAACAGCCAGATGTATGCCCATGTCTTCGAACTCCTTCTTCGCCTCAAGGCAAACTGCCTCTGGCCTGCCATGTGGGGCTCGTTCAAGGAATACAAGCCTTTGGTACCTATCCTGAAGGATGAGAACGGACTGTATGAGGGCAACTGCTTCAATGAGGATGATCCGGAGAATGCCCGACTGGCTGATGAATATGGCATCGTGATGGGTACCTCGCATCATGAGCCGATGCAACGCTCGCAGCAAGAGTGGATTCGACATAAGAAGAACTATGGCAATGGTGAATGGAACTGGTTGACCAACAAGAATGCCATCAAGCGTTTCTTCCGAGAGGGAATCGAGAATAGCAAGGGTTACGACAAGCTCGTGACCATCGGTATGAGAGGTGACGAAGACCGTCCGATGACCGATGCAGGTAGTAGAGAGGCTAACTTCCGGCTGATGGAACAGATCATTTCGGAACAGCGAAAAATCATAGCTGATGTTACCAGGAAACCAGCCTCCGAGACCCCACAGGTCTGGACACTCTACAGTGAGGTGCTCGATTATTATGACCAGGGACTCAAGGTGCCCGATGATGTCATCGTGATGCTTTGCGATGACAATTTCGGTCATGTGCGCCGACTTCCTGATAGAAAGAAAAATTTCCACAAGGGCGGCTATGGTATGTATTATCATGTAGGCTATTATGGCGCGCCGAGAGCCAGCAAGTGGCTCACCATGTCGCATATCGCCGAGATGTGGGAGCAACTGCAAGCCACTTATCAACATGGTGTGGATAAACTCTGGATGCTCAATGTCGGTGATATCAAGCCCCATGAGTTTGCCATCGACTTTTTTATGAACATGGCATGGAATCCCGATGCCTTCGATGCCAGCAACCTGGAGCAATATACACAGGGATTCTGTGCCCAGCAGTTTGGTGATAAAGAAGCGAAAGAGGCTGCTCGTCTCTTGATGAGTTATGGAAGATATGCGTCTAGGGTGCAAGCCGAATTGCTGGATGACAAGACATACAATTTGCAGACGGGAGAGTTTAAGGGCGTACGGGATGAATTCCTGGCCTTGGAGGCACGAGCCCTGCGTCAGTATATCACCCTGGATGAGCCTGCGAAGGATGCCTATCAAGAGCTAGTGCTCTTCCCAATACAGGGCATGGCTAATCTTTATGATATGTATTACTCTTTGGCGATGAACAAGCAACTCTATCGTGAGGGACGTATTGAGGCTAATACATGGGCAGATAGGGTGGAGGAATGTTACAAGAGAGACTCCTTGCTCTGCGACAATTATAATCACCATATCGCCAATGGCAAGTGGAATCACATGATGGATCAAGTGCATATCGGCTATCAAAACTGGCATGCCCCGCAGCATCAAGTTATGCCTATGGTATATCGCATTCAGCAGAGTACCCCTTTTGCCGTTACGCAGCCTAGTACAGGCTACGTGTTCGAGCAAGATGGCGGCATGGTGGTGATGGAGGCAGAGCATCTCTTCTCACTGACACCTGCTGAATCAGAGAAGTCGCAGTGGAGACTCATCCCTGGTTTAGGACGGACGAAGTCGGGTATAGCTCTCTTCCCATATACCCAGCCAACAGCAGGAGCGTATCTTACCTATAAGATGAGATTTAAGGCAGATGTGGATTCGGTGGATGTACATCTTGTTACCGATGCAGTGATGCCCTTTGTGCTGGGCGGTCATTATGTGGCAGTGTCGCTGGATGGTGGCAAGGAAGAGATTGTAGGGCTGAATCAGAATCTGAACTGGGAGCATAAGTACGACTTGATGTATCCTACAGCCGCATCGCGCATCATAGAGAAGAAGGTGAGGATGGCTGTAGAAAACACGGGGAAGACTGAACATACCTTGAGGCTTCGTCCTATGCAGCCTGGTATTGTATTTGAGAAAATACTCATCAATCTTGGCGGGTATAAACCTACTCATCTAGGAATGCTAGAGAGTCCTTACGTGAAGTAAGGGCGCTCTCTATACTCCATGTCGGAAAGAATATCTTCTGTCGAGCCTAGTGGGAACACCTTGTTGTCAATCCAGACAACAACAGATATTGCTATTTCGGGCAAAACTTGTAGGTATAATGTCTTAAATATGCTTTTCTGAGGACTTTGAAAGAGTATTGGAACATGAAACAAGGTTTTGGGAACATAAACCAAAGCCTTGTTTCTCTTTTTGCAGTAAATTTGCAGCCGAAATAGAAACAAATGTATAAGAATGAATCTAATGTCTAGTAATATAGATGTATAATATAACATATAATTTTTTTAAAAACTTAAAGATTATGAAGAAAAAGTATACGAAACCTGTAGTGGAGGTGTATGAAATGCAACTTCAGGGTGCATTGTTGGCAGGCTCCAATCCTAATGAGAATAAGGAGTATTCTGCAGATGATGGATATTATAATGATCCGCTAGGATAAACTTATGTCTGGTAAGTAGATAATAAGTAATTTGTTTATTGGAATTAATAATTAGAAATAGAATAGATTATGAAAAAAATTATACTTTCTGTATGTGCTGCCCTTATGCTTTTCTGTGGGGGGGCATCTGCTAAGGTTTTTACAATGGAGAGCAATTTCGGCACAGTAAGTGCTGGTGCAACCTATGATAAAGAGACTGGCAAATTTGCGTGGTCACAGCAATATGACAACGCGATGGAGTTATTCACAAACTTGGAAGGTAAAGTTTCTAAATATAAGTATCTGAATATCAAACTCACAGATCTAACCCAGGGCTATCGTTTGCTCTTTTATAAAAAGGGTAATAGTGAACCAAGTGCAACCAAGTATATGGAAGCTGACGATACTTCGGTTAATAAGCTGAATCTTACGACATTGGAGTTGAACGCAGATTGTACCATCAATGACATAGATAAAATCTGTATTTTTGGTTCAGATAAAGATGTAAGTGGCTCCTTTACTATTATGCCAGATGACGTCACCCTTGAGACAGATGACATTGAGACTCTGACCGTTACCACCACGGTGGATAACGAATCTGATATTAACACCCCATTCCAGTGGTACAAGGGTACTGAGTCTCTAACCGAAAATGTGGAGAATCATATCGGTGAGACAGGAGGCTCTGTTTTGTGGGGATATAGCTCTAATAACAGTGAGGCTAACGGCTATTTCAATCTGAATGGTTATAGTGCTCTCCGTGTGAAGGTTAACAATTTTGATGCTACCAAGGAAAAGACATTCCGTGTAATGAGTGCGGACAATAATCATGCCGTTATAAATATGACAGGCGATGAGACATTGGTTTCTTGCAACGTCTCTAAGTGTACATCACTGAAAAGTGGTGCATGGGATAAGAAGGTTGATCAGAAAATCACCTCCATCGACTTCATCGGTGAGTATCAGGCTGTCAACAAAGAGTCACGTTTCGATATCGCAGCATCCACGGGTTCTAAAGTCTCTTACGACCGTACTTTCACCAAGGACCAGCCATGCACCGTTTGCTTGCCTTTTGCTTTGACGGCAGAGGAACTGGCTAAAGTAGGTAAGGCTTATACCTTGTCTGCAGTAAGTGGTTCTAAGGCAACCTTTACCCCAGTGGAAGCAATCGAGGCTTACAAGCCATACCTCTTGATACCATCCGCTGATGGTAAGCTCTTGGAGAATATTTCTGCAATCAAGAACATCACTGCTGTTCCTACTGAGGAGCCTAAGATATCTGTATCTGGAAGCTATTCTTTCGTAGGTACGCTTCAGGCAAAGGAGTCTGTCAAGACAACAAGTACGGAGGTTTATGGATTCAGTGCACAGGATGGCAAGTTTGTACATGCAGGCGATAAGGCTAGCATTGATGCCTTCAGAGCATACATCTCTGTTCCAACTACGGCTCTTTCTACTGCAGCTTCTCGTTCTATTGACATCGATTTCGGTGGCACAACTGGCATCAATGAGATTCAGAATGCCCAGTCTTCTTCAGCTGCTGCAACCTATGATTTCGCTGGAAAGCGTGTAGGCAAGAACTACAAGGGCGTAGTGATATGCAATGGTAAGAAGATGATTCAAAAGTAAAAAATAAGAATTCATACAAAATCCTGTTAACGAGGGTGCTTCGGCAAGAAGTACCCTCGTTTATTTCGGGCAAAACTTGTAGGTAAAGATGTAAAACGGTGTGTTTCTTTTGAAATGCACCGTTTTTTTCTTACACCATGATTGTCTTGCCAAAGTATTTGTAACATACAGCAAAGTGAATCTTCTGCTTTTTTATTACCTTTGCACTCAAAAATAGAAACTAATAATTTTAGATAAACAATGAACAATAAGTTTTTGATTGCTTCGGCTTTGTGCATGAGTATGAGCGCAACGATGAATGCGCAGAATCCTATCATACAAACACAGTTGACTTCAGACCCAGCTCCTCTTCCTGTCGGTGACCGGCTTTATGTCTATGCCGGTCATGATGAAGATAAGGCTGACTTCTTCTGGATGAACGAATGGCGTGTGTATTCCACTACTGATATGGTAAACTGGACAGACCATGGTTCTCCGCTCGACCTCAGTTCTTTTTCCTGGGCAGACGACCGTGCCTGGGCAGCACAGACCATCGAACGAAATGGTAAGTATTACTGGTATATCTGTGCGCACTCTAAACTGACGGGCGGAATGGCTATCGGCGTGGCTGTGGCAGATTCTCCTACCGGTCCGTTCAAGGATGCGCTGGGCAAACCGCTTTTCGATAATGGAAGTTGGGACAATATCGACCCTACCGTCTGGATGGATGAGGATGGCCAGGCTTATCTCTATTGGGGTAATCCGCATCTTTACTATGCCAAACTGAATAAAGATATGATCAGCTTCAAGGGTGGTATAGATGCTAAGGCTGCTGTTGATGAAAAGCGTGAAGTGGGCAGAATCGTGATGACTGAGGAGGGATTCGGTTCGCCTGACGTGGAGAAGCGCGATTCAACCCGAAAATATAAAGATTGCTACACAGAGGGACCTTGGTTCATGAAGCGTGGCAAGAACTATTATATGCTTTATGCTGCAGGTGGAGTGCCTGAGCATATCGCTTATTCCATGAGCAAGAAGCCTTTCGGACCATGGAAGTATATGGGCGAAATCATGCCATTGGAAGATACGGGTTCCTTTACTAACCATTGCGGTGTGACCGACTTCAAGGGCAAGTCTTATTTCTTCTATCATACGGGTAAACTGGGTGGCGGATTCGGACGCAGTGTGGCTGTGGAAGAATTCAAATATAATGCCGACGGCACATTCCCAATTATCCACCATACTGAGGAAGGAGTGGCTCCTATCGCAACCCTCAATCCTTACAAGCGTCAGGAGGCTGAAACCATCGCTTTCTCTAAGGGAGTGAAGTCGGAGCAGACCGACGAGACGGGTGTTTATATCTCAGAAATTCATACAGGTGATTATATCAAGGTACGTGAGGTGGATTTCGGAAATGAGAGTCCGGATGCATTTGCCATCTCTGCAGCGTGCTCTTCGCTTGGAGGTTCGCTGGAGGTTCATCTCGATAAGGAAGATGGCGAACTGGTGGCAAAACTTGATGTTACCAAGACGGGTGGCTGGGAAAAGTGGAAGACTTTCTCGGCGCAAATGCTAAAGAAAGTAACAGGAAAGCATGATATATACTTCGTGTTCAAGGGATTGAAGGGAAGCAAACTCTTCAATTTCGACTGGTGGAAGTTTGAGAAGAATTTCGCCAATCCTGTGGTTTGGGCTGATGTGCCTGATGTGGATGTAATCCGTGTGGGTGACAGCTTCTATATGGTAAGCACCACCATGCATCTGATGCCGGGTGCGCCTATCATGAAATCGAAGGATTTGGTGAACTGGGAAACCGTGAACTATATCTTCCCTAAACTTACTGATTCACCTAAGTATGACATGAAGGAGGGTACGGTGTATGGTCGTGGTCAGTGGGCTACTTCGCTGCAGTATCATCGTGGCAAGTTCTATGCGCTCTTTGCTCCGAATGATAATCCTGGTGGAGAGACTTATATCTGTACAGCCGATGATATCGAGGGCAAATGGACTGTCCACAGCCGTTTGCAGCATTTCCATGATGCCGCTCTCTTCTTCGATGACGACGATAAGGCATACGTGGTTTATGGAACAGGAGAGATGGTGCAGCTGAATTCAGACCTTACGGAAGTGGTGCCGGGCAGCCATCGTAAACTCTTTGAGCGTGATGCTGATGAAACGGGTTTGCTCGAAGGCTCCCGCATGATCAAGCACAACGGCAAGTATTATCTTCTGATGATTTCGTGGCCACAGGGACATCCTCGTCGTGAGGTTTGTTATCGTGCTGATAAGATAACGGGTCCTTACGAAAAGAAGGTGATTCTGGAAACGGAGTTTGCTGGATTCAACGGCGTGGGACAAGGTACGATTGTAGATGATAAGGATGGCAACTGGTATGGCATCGTATTCCAAGACCGTGGTGGTGTGGGCAGAGTGCTCACGCTGGAGCCATGTACCTGGAAGGACGGATGGCCTATGCTGACCGATGAGAAGGGCAATATTCCTGCCGAGATGCAGAAGCCTGTGCTAGGCTACGATGGCAAGGGACTCGTGTATAGCGACGATTTCTCGAATGATAAACTGGAACTGCAGTGGCAGTGGAACCACAATCCTGTGGATAATGCCTGGTCGCTCACAGAGCGCAAGGGCTGGCTCCGCCTGAAGACATCCCGTATTGTTCCTAACATCTTCCTGGCTCCCAATACCATCAGTACCCGTACCGAAGGACCTGCCTGCGAGGGAATCATCAAGATGGATGTGAGCAAGATGAAAGATGGCGATGTGGCTGGTCTGTCAGCCTTCCAGGGTGATGCAGCCCTGCTTTCTATCGTAAAGGAAGGCAAGAAACTCTTTGTGGTAGGTACCAAGGAGAGTGTAGCTTTGACAGAAAAGGAAAAGGCAGTGACTGATGTGAAGCGTGAGGAGGTGTATCGCCAGCCTTTGAATCTGAAGCAGGATAAGGCAACGAAATCAAGCATCATCTATCTGAAGATGAGTTGCGATTTCCGTCTTCATCAGGATCTTGCCACCTTATTATATAGTATAGACGGAAAGACCTGGATTCCTGCCATCAAGGATTTCAAGATGCAGTATGATTATCGCCGCTTCTTTATGGGTACTCGTATCGCCATCTACAATTATGCCACAAAGGCTGCTGGTGGATATGTGGATGTGGATAGTTTTGAGTATCAAAAACAGAATAGTAGTGAGAAATAGAATCATAGTGGGAACTATGGCTTTGGCGTTCCTTCTTCCGGTAAAGATGATGGCTAAGGCTAGCAGTTCTGATAATAGTACTCTGCTTTGGTATAGCGCCCCAGCCCAGCAGTGGCTGGAGGCTCTGCCTATCGGAAACTCACATCTGGGAGGTATGGTGTATGGCGGAACCACGGACGAGAATATCCAGTTGAATGAGGAGACTTTCTGGAGTGGCGGTCCTCATAATAACAATAGCAAGAAATCCCTGGAGAATCTGCCAAAGGTGAGGGAACTCATCTTCAACGGAAGGGAAGAGGAGGCAGCGGCTCTCATCAACCAGACCTTCATCCCAGGTCCTCATGGCATGCGCTTCCTGCCGATGGCAAATCTGCATGTCAGAATGAAGAACCAGGGAAAGGCTGAGCAGTTTGTGCGCAACCTGGATTTGAAGAGGGCGATTGCCACGACTTCTTTCGTGATGGATGGCGTAAGATATACCCGTACTACCTTTGCTTCGCTGGCTGATGGCGTTATCGTTTGCCACATCAAGGTGAGTAGAAAGGGTGCCCTGAATATCGATGTTACCCTGGATTCGCCTTTTGAACATCAGGCTCAGAAAACGCCTTCAGGGGTTATGCTGAAGGTGAAGGGACAAGACCAGGAAGGCATCAAGGCGGCTCTCACTGCCGAATGTGTGGCAGATGTAAGGACGGATGGCACCGAGGCAACCATCATCGTGAGTGCTGCCACCAATTTTGTGAACTATCATGATGTGTCGGGCAATGCAGCCCAGCGCAATGCTGACTATATAAATAAGGTGAAACTGATGAGCTATGCACAGTTGGAGAAACGCCATGTGGAGGCTTACCAGAAGCAGTTCGCTACTTCTTCTCTGATTTTGCCAACCGATATCAATGCTTCGTTGCCTACCAACCAGCGCCTGGAGAAATTTGCGGGCAGCAAGGATATGGCGATGGTGGCACTGATGTATAACTATGGTCGCTATCTGCTCATCTCCTCTTCCCAGCCTGGTGGACAGGCGGCAAACCTGCAGGGCGTTTGGAACGACAGCAAAAATGCACCTTGGGACAGTAAATATACCATCAACATCAATACGGAGATGAACTACTGGCCTGCCGAGGTAACGAATCTCGGCAACACCACGGAACCTCTGTATTCGCTGATTAAGGATTTGAGTGTAACGGGAGCACAGACGGCTAGGGAAATGTATGGTTGTCGTGGCTGGATGGCACATCATAATACCGATATCTGGCGCATAGCAGGTCCGGTGGATGGTGCGCAGTGGGGCATGTTTCCGAATGGCGGAGCCTGGCTCACCACCCATCTCTGGCAGCATTATCTCTATACGGGCGACAAGGCTTTCCTCAAGCAGTGGTATCCGGTGATAAAGGGTGCTGCTGAGTTCTATCTCGACTATATGCAGAAGTTGCCAGGCACTGAATGGAAGGTAACCGTGCCGTCGGTGAGTCCGGAACAGGGACCTATGGGTAAGAGAACTGCCGTAACGGCGGGATGTACGATGGATAACCAGATAGCCTTCGATGCCTTGACCAGTGCCGTGAAGGCTTCTGAAATATTGGGAGTTGATGAGGCTGAGCGCAAGGAGATGCAGCAGCTGGTTTCTCAGATTCCGCCGATGCAGATAGGAAAGTACGGACAGTTGCAGGAGTGGCTTGTGGATGCGGATGATCCGAAGAATGAGCATCGCCATATCTCGCATCTCTATGGATTGTATCCATCCAATCAGATTTCTCCATTCTCTCATCCGGAACTGTTCCATGCCGCAGCCACAACACTGAAGCATCGTGGCGACCAGGCTACGGGCTGGAGTCTGGGTTGGAAAACGAACTTCTGGGCACGTATGCTCGATGGCAATCATGCTTTCAGAATCATCAGCAATATGCTTCGCCTGTTGCCATCTGATGCGCAGGCAAAGGAGTATCCTGATGGAAGAACCTATCCGAATCTCTTCGATGCCCATCCACCATTCCAGATAGACGGCAACTTCGGAGTAACAGCCGGTATCGCCGAAATGCTCCTGCAGAGTCATGATGGAGCCGTGCATCTCTTGCCAGCCTTGCCTGATGCCTGGAAAGAAGGAAGCGTAAAGGGACTTCGTGCCCGTGGCGGCTTTGTGGTGGATATGGACTGGAAGAATGGCAGACTGATGAAGGCGAAGATTCGCTCCACCATCGGAGGCATCCTGCGTCTCCGCTCCTACGTTCCGCTGAAGGCGAAGAATCTGAAGAAGGCTGAAGGAACATGTCCCAATATCCTTTTTGCATCTGCAGAAGTGAAGTCTGTAATGGAACAGCATCGGATAGCAGAAGGAGTGAAGGTTCCTATTCCTGACGTATATGAATATGACTTGGAAACAGAACCAGGAAAGACTTATCTGATTAAATAATGTCCTAAAATCACATTTGTTGCCATAAAAGTATCATTTTGTCCACCTCTGTTTGGATAATTATTCGTACTTTTGTGGCAATATTTTTTATAATAATCTTTTAGACCTATCAATGAGAATGAAGAAATTATTATTTGCAACCTGTTGCATCGCTTTTTTGAGCGGTTCTTTGGGAGCTGCGGCGCAGAAAAAATCTGCAGCCAAGAATGTTCTGACACAGACTTTGAAAGGGAAGTCTTGGTCGGCTGATAATGGTAATGGTACCTTTACAAACCCTTTGTTTTATGATGAGTTTTCTGACCCTGATATCATCAGAGTAGGGGAGGATTACTATCTGGCGGGTACCACGATGCACAGTGTGCCGGGACTGGTGGTTCTCCATTCCAGGGATCTCGTAAATTGGGAATTCTCTTCCTACTGTTTCGACCGATTCGATGATTCTGATGATTTCAATCTCCGCAATGGCAAGGAGGCTTACGGACAGGGTATTTGGGCGCCTGCCATCCGATATCATAACGGCAAGTTCTATATCTTCTCCAATATCAACGGGCATGGATTGCAGGTGTATATCTCGGACAGTGCCAAGGGACCTTGGACGCATCATAAAGTTAATGGCGATATCTACGACCTCTCTGTGCTCTTCGATGAGGATGGCAAGATTTATGCCGTGCACAAGTATGGCAACGTGACCGTTACGGAGTTGAAGCCTGATTTGAGTGGTCCGGTAGAGGGCAGCAGCAAGGTGGTGATTCCGGAAGGCAATGCGATGGGTGAGGGACATCATGTGTATAAAATCAATGGTATGTACTATATCCTCTCAGCAGATTATTCACCGATGGGCCGCATGCAGTGTGCCCGAAGCAAGAGCATTTGGGGACCTTATGAAACTTGCGTAATCAGCGAGCGTGAATCGTATGGTTATGCTGCGGGATGGAGCGTAGGTAATATGGGAATCGGTCGTCCTTTGCCGAAAGATGGTTTCAATTTCCAGAACAACAAGCCTAATGGTCTGAACCTGGGCTGTGCTACCATTCATCAGGGCGGCATCGTGCAGGCTCCTGACGGGAAATGGTGGGGTGTTTCGATGCAGGACTTCAATGCCGTGGGAAGAACGGTGTGCCTGTCGCCTATCACTTGGGTTGACGGCTGGCCTTACTTCGGATTGGAGAAGAACCTGGGACGCTCGCCTCGTACCTGGTTCAAACCGAATGATGCGGTAAAATCGCCTAAGGCACCATACGACAGATGTGATGATTTCTCGGGTAAAACTTTTAAACCGGTTTGGCAATGGAATCATAATCCGAATGACAAGATGTGGTCGCTGAATAAGGAGCGAAAAGGATGGCTCCGTTTGCATTCCATGCCTGCCAAGCAACTGCTTTGGGCAAAGAATACATTGACGCAGCGTGCCATCGGACCGGTATCTTATACATCTGTAAAGTTGGATGCTTCCCGCTTGAAGGTAGGTGATGAGGCTGGTTTGGGTGCCATCAATACGCCATACGCTTCATTGGGCGTTGTCAAGACGGATAAGGGGTTGAACTTGAGATGTTATGACCAGAATACCAACAAGGAAGTGTTGAAGCCGTTGGCTAAAAGTAAGGTAGTATGGTTGCGACTTTGGGGTGATTATGACAAGAGCCAGTTGCAATATTCCTATTCTCTGGATGGTAAGAACTGGGAGAATATCGGTGAGCAGATGCTTTCACCTTATCAGTTGAAGACCTTCCAGGGTGTTCGTGTGGCACTTTATGCTTTCAACAAGAAGGAATTGAATGGCGGTGTGGCTGATTTCGATGATTTCATGGTAGAGGAGCCGATGGCTGACAGAACAGCCAATTTGCCTATCGGAAAGACCATAAGATTCTCTAATCTCGCTGATGGCAGTCTGATGGATGCTACTGGACATGGATTGATGCATAGTTCTGGTAACCGGAACGACATGAGAAATCAGGTGAAGTTTGTTGTGGAGGATAGAGGTAAGGGAAAGATTGCTTTGAAGACGGCTGACGGACGATATGTTTATATTGCTGGTGCTGGTTTATCTGGTGATGTTCGTCTGACTTCCGACTCTTCCAAGGCAGAGGAGTTTGTATGGCAGGATATGCTTTATAACCGCTGCATGCTGCTTTCTCTGAAGACTCAGCGTTATGTTGGTAAGAATCCTGTAGATGGGAGCCCTTATTCTGCAGATTACCAAGGTGCTGATGCCGGCATGAAGAACGGCTGTGTTTTTACATGGGAAGTTGTTGAGTAAAGATATCTATTCTTTATAAATTAGAAGAGGCAGACTCTCGCTGTGGGGAGTCTGCCTCTTTTTCTGTATGCTCGGTATGAGCTTATTCTAATGGGTGCAAGTCCCTAACAAGCCC